>ERZ773248.49-NODE-49-length-152257-cov-16.731856_pt1 | contig 152257 bp, 92 predicted proteins | sample MGYA00580518_ERZ773248 | MGnify/ENA primary metagenome ERZ773248 (study PRJEB29015, sample SAMEA2737762) | human gut metagenome | biome: human gut; feature: human-associated habitat; material: faeces | place: China | collected 2012 ...
TATCGGCTGAAAGACAGCCGATAAAATTGGCGTGGCGGAAAATAGTATGGTTACGGAAGCAAAGGCTTTTACCGCTTTAATGGTTCAAGGAGAATGACTGTTATTATTTGACTTAATAGACTATCATAGTTCTCTTTTGCTGCCAAAGATATCTCTTATTATAATGGAAGAATTTTTATAGATAATAACAAATGTGAAAACAATATCTGACTATTAATCATGTCGGAATTATGTGCTGCAAAACATAATCAAGAAAGAACTATTTGTTCTAGAGCAACAATACTACTGCTGAAACACGGCTATAATCAGTTCTCTACGGGACTCATGTAAAGAATGTGATGTTAACCCGAGAAAATGACTGAATAATCGGCAAGCATTCTTATTATCTTGCTTCGAAATCAAACAGAGACTTAAATGGACTGTTACTAGATGTATGAAAAAGTGGGATGGCTTTGGGAAAAAAGGGACTGTCGCTCCCCAAATATACTAATGACAAAATAAGGGTGTCTTTATAATGGAATTCTACTTGAAAAAATGAATGCATAAGGTGTATTTTGTGAACCGCTAACTTTTAATCTTGACAAGAAGGTTGATGTGGTATGAAAATTTGAAGACTAGAATGAGAAAAGTCAGAATACCGATTTTATGAAAAAATGCACTAAAATATTTTATTCGTTAGTTGTAGGAAAACGCCGTGTGAGTGATTTGTGCGCCCGTAGTGGATGTGTAGTAAATATGTCGATAGCAAGGCATTAGGTAACTTTCCCAAAACCTATCATCACCCGACTTATCTGTTCAACGAAAGACGGCAGGGAGTGTAGCATGTTGGGGAAGTCATAAGTCAGATAGTTCTTAAATTTGTGACCGAATGATGAGATGAAAGATATAGATACGAGGATAAAATCCTGATTGATTGAATGGCAACCTAAGTGGTCGTTGCAGAGACTTTGACATGAGAATAGCTAAACTCGTCATATTAAGATACTTCTGATACAGAAGATCAGTAGCAAAAGCTGGAAATTATCGTAACGCAACCATTGGCAATGGTAAAGGGTGGAAACCATATCCGACAATCTATCATGCTGTTGTTAGTACACAGCTAAACGGGGATTACCTGACTCGGAATGCTGCAAGGCTATGAGGTTTAGCCTCTGAATATCCGACACAACGGAGTTTCTGTAGTAATTTGAGTAAGGGAAAGTCTTGTAAATGGCAAAAGGGAGCAGTTAAAGGTTTAATACAATTTTAGAAAAAATGTGCGAGACATTATGAGAAATTCAGAGAAAGTATTAAACGGTCTATCAAAGCCTAGTCCGCAAGTAAATTACAAGTTCAATCGACTGTATCGAATCTTGTTTAACGAGGAGATGTATTATGTTGCCTACCAACGCATTAATGCAAAGGAAGTAATATGACTGAAGGCTCTGATGGGAAAACAATAGACGGTATGAGTTTAACTCGGATTGCTGATTTGATTGACTTACTCCGAAAGGAGACATATCAGCCAAAACCTGCAAGACGGGTGTATATTTCAAAGAAAAACGCGAAAATGCGACTGTTAGGGGGCCATCTTTTGACGACAAATTGGTACAGAAAGTAACACGGATGATTCTCGAAGCCATTTATGAAGGGCAGTTTCAAGACTGCTCACATGGTTTCAGATCCAATGCCTTCTACGATTGATAAGGAAATTCTTGAAAGCGGGTTATCTTGAAGATTGGACATTTCACAATACTTTCAGTGGCACTCCGCAAGGAGGAATAGTTAGCCCTATTTTGGTTAACATCTATTTAGACCGACTTGAGGAGTTCATGATGGGAATACATCCAGAGATTTGATGTGGGAGTCACAGCGACTCGCAAACCTTTCGAGGGGCACAGAAGTCTTGATTTTCAGAAGAAAGTGGCTATGCAAAAACTTAAAACGGTAACGGCTAAGAGTGAACGCAAAAAAGCTGTAGAACAGCTCAATGTTATTGACAGAACAAGATTGCAGATACCCAGTTTTGATGAAATGGACAATGGATACAAAAGGCTTAAATATGTGAGATATGCCGATGATTTTCTGATTGGTGTAATTGGTAGTAAGGAAGATTGTTAAAGAATTAAAGAGGATATTAAGAACTTCCTTGAATCCGAATTGAAACTCGAATTTTCTGACGAAAAAACTCTGATTACCCACAGTCAAAAAGCGGCGAAATTCCTTGGATATGCGGTCTTGGCAAACCGTTCCAATCTTGCCAAACGAGATAATACGGGTAGATTGTCAAGGGTATATAACAAGAAAGTTCTATTGAGAATTTCTATGGAAACCATTAAGAAGAAATTACTTGATTTCGGAGTGTTGGAGGTAAAAACTCACAACGGGAAAGAACACTGGAAGCCGAGGGAGCATAGAAAAATTATCTGTAATGATAACTTGGAAATCCTTCAAAAGTATAACTACACGATTAGAGGATTCCACAACTATTATGCGATTGCAAACAACAGTTCTTTACTCAACTCTTACAAGTATATCATGGAGTATAGTATGTATAAAACGTTTGCCGGCAAATACAAGAGCAAAGTATCCAAGATTGCCCGCAAATATAAACAAGATGGTTTATTCACTGTACAATATCAGGGCAGTAAGGGAGGAGAGAAGCAACAGACATTTTACAACGAAAGTTTCTCAAGAAGAAAAACCTGAGATAGGAGAAAATATTGATAATTCTACCGTAGTTTATCATGCCAACAGAACAAGCCTTATTGATAGGTTGAAATCTGAAGTGTGAGATATGCGGAGTAACAGGCAAATTGGATATGCACCACGTTCGCAAATTAAAGGCTTTAGGCGGTAAAGGATATGCCGACAAGCTAATGATTGCAAGACGCGGGAAAACCATAGCCTTATGTTGAAGTTGCCACTTCAAGGTTCATTCGGGCAGTATAGGCTGACTCTTTAATGGAGAACTGGATATACGGAGACGTGTACGTCCGGTTCGGAGGCGAGTACTTGGAAACCTACCATAGAAATATGACAAGGAGCTGGGTACTTGGCCTACTAATATACTTATCATACAGTCTGGTGTGGTTACGCGCTGTTAGATTGATGTAACTGTAAGTTTTCCCGATTTGTTTGTACTAGGTAATGTGATTTCTAATAATCCTTGATGGTATACTCTGCTTTCCACCACTTTCCCATTGAAAGTTACCTGGTAATCTTTTTCCGGATTCATACAAACAAGAATTGTTCGTTGATGAGGGACTGTTGAATCATCAAAAGCTATTTCTGCCTGATACTGTGTATAATCATCATTGAACTGACTGTTAGAAATCCATACCTCGAAGCCGGTTGAAACTTTCCCTATCCGGTAGTATGCAGCAAACCAGTTGAGTATGGGAGATGATAAACCGGAGAATTGATGCCATCCGGCTCCACGTTGTGAGGAGATAATGAAGTGTTCGAAGGTATAATAACTCTCCTTACATTCTTTTTCCCATGTATTTAATGCGGTAGTTGCTACTTGATGGGCTTTTTCTCCTTCTCCAAGGTCCAGCAAGGCTTTCCACACCATCCATTGATGAGGAAACCAAACGGCTCCATTCCAATAACCGTCTGTACGATAATAAGGAGCAGACTGGTCTACTGTAGAAATTCCTACTTCTGTCCACATTTCATCAGGAGAAAACACATGGTTTATCATTCTGCGTGTTTGCTCTTTGGAAGAGATGTTTGCAATAAGTGGGCTTACTCCGTCCAGTCCCTTATTAAAGTTGGAACCATCTTTATATCGATAGATGCCTTTAGGTTTGCCATCGTTATCGTGCATTACATATCCGAAATAACCGGTTTCCTCATCCCATGAATAGGTCTGTAATGCATTTGACAGTTGTTTGATGGTTTGCTCATACTCTTTTACATCTTTTTTAAGACCTAGTTCTTTTGCTGCTAAACGTAAAATTTTAGCAGCTCTGATATAATAAGCCGAAGATACTACTGGAGTAACAGAAGCCTTGTCACGTAAAGCATGTTGAGGCGGATAATCATCCCATCCTCCTGAATTATAGAAGTAATCCCATGTTCGTAGCAGACCAGAACCTTTCATTCGGGTTGTGGAGTAGGGATTCTTACCTGTCATAAAATCAAAGAACTGTTTCAGTCGTGGGTATAGAAATTGCAATGCTTCTTTTGACTGTGTATTATTCCATAAATCGTAATAGGCATACATCTGTATGGGCAATGGAGTGCCATGATGAATAAATGCGGATTCACTGCCTACAGGAGTTGTATAAGCTCTGATACACTCAAAAGCCTTAGTAATATCCACATCTATTAATCCCAGAGCTATGAAACCGGAATCCCATGTATAAAGGCTATTCCAATTTTTGCCGGGCGTAAAATGCCGGATATATTGCCCTTGGGTATGGACGGGATAAACAATGTTGGATAATAATGCTGATTGCAGCAAGCGACGTCCGAATTCATACTTTTTGCCATCTGCTAATATTCTGTCTTCAGAGTTATTCGAATCCTTTTGTATTAATGAAGTTAGAGTTTCCGGTGTGGAATGAAACTTTTGAATCTGCTCATTGACTTGTTGGGACGTTCCGGTGCAGACTAAGGCGTATATGGTTTGTCCGGAGTGAGGTGCCAGGACAATCGGACGTAGAAAAGCATTAGAATAATGCCATTCTCTGTTTCCTATTAGTCTAGATGATACATGGTCGTGAGTCTTTTTGCGGAAGAAAGATTCCAGATTGTCATCCAGAACTTCCCGAATCTGAGATTCTTGGTAATTCCATGCTATTCCATAATAGTTATCACATTCCGAATATTTTAATATAAAATCTTGTTTTGTTTTTCCCGATTTAATTTCGGGAATAAAAGAAAGCTTCCTGGGTAGTATTTTGATTTGCTTTATATCTTCTTCGCTACCGATAAAGAAACCATCTAAATCAGTACTATAAGTACCCTCTGAAGTTAACTCTAGTGTATATTTACCCGGTTCTTTGCAGGAATAAGGGATTGAGACTATGCTGTATTCTCCGGTGCCTTGTAATTCCAGGCGGCTTTCAGTTATTCCTTTTACTTGAAAAGTACTTGTTTTTCCTTTAGGAGTATTGTATCTGAATCCTATCATTCCTTTTTCTTTTCCAGGTAGGATATTTATTTCATAGCTCACTTTGTCTCCCTTATCTCTCCCAAATCCTTTTCCTAGAACAAAACCACTGAGTGATTGAGAAGTTCGCATTTCGTTCCTTTTCCATCCGTCGTATACTAAATTATACTGTGGAGATTTGCGTACAGGCTCATTTGATATATAATCGGTTGCATTATACCACTGTATATTTGAATCTTCAGGGATTTTGAACTGAGGTTGTTCTCCTTCATAATTGATATATGCCATCAAATTGAGAACTAAGTTTTGATTGACAGCAGTATTATTGACGCAATTCATACCTACCAGTGTTCGGTGTTCATCTAATATATAATAGGTGACATCGGTAAATACTCGGTCTTTCCACTCCATTTCATAGCGGTATGTGATGCGGCTCATGGATGAATTGATATCCCATGGGTAATAAGATGATTCGAAAAGCACATGAGGAATCAGTTGACGATTGCGGTAATAGCCTGGCATTACAGAGAAATCGAAACGCATTCCGGCTTTCATATCGGGGATATGCGAGATTCCGGCGTATCGTTTAGAATAAGGCCCCCAAGTTTTCAGTGAGGTGATGTCGTGACTATCAGTAAAACATGAAGGAGGGATTGTTTGTTGTCCCAATGTAGATGTTGCTGTCCAAACAACTGTCAGGAACATCAATAATGATTGCTTAGTTCTCATATTAGAATGTAAAATAGTTCATGTAACAAAGGTATGACTTTTGAAAGTTATGGAAGAAAGAATCTGTTCAATAAAGAAAAGAAAATATTCATAATACAAATAGTAGATTACTATAATCTTATAGAACCCTTTTCGCTTGTTGGTCTCTATTGAAAAGGTGTAGCGGTGAATTATACTATTTTTGATAGTTTAATATACATGTATTGTCCATCGAGATATGCTCATTTTGGTAATTGGCTGAATGCGACTATTGTTAATATAGCAACTTCAGTTAGAAAAAGAAGAGATACTTTCATTTTTTGAACAATTAATTTCTTCTTTTTCTTCTAATTTCCCTTTCTTTGCAATGCTTTACAGAGCTTATATTCGCTAATTAATACTATAGAACATGAAACGAAAATCTCCAGAAACACTATGTGTATTGCCTATCTGTAACTCGATATTCACACGTATGAGCAATAAACACATTTTATCTACTCTAGTTGGTTCTTTGCTAATTCCACAGGTCAGTGCTGCTGTAACTAACAGACCGAACATTTTATTCGTTATTTCTGATGATCAATCTTATCCACATGCATCAGCATATGAATCTTCTTTAGTAAAAACGCCTGGATTTGATTTGGTTGCTCAAAATGGCTGGTTATTTAATAACGCTTTTGTGACTTCTCCCGGGAGCAGTCCTTCCCGTGCTTCTATACTTACAGGACTTTATCCTTGGCAGATAGAAGAAGCGGGTACGCATGCTTCTTCTTTCCCGGTTGATTATAAGTGCTTCCCAGATTTATTGGAAGAGGCAGGTTATTATATTGGATACACCGGAAAAGGCTGGGGACCTGGAAATTGGAAAATATCAGGGCGCAAGCGTAACCCGGCTGGTCCCGAATATAATAAAATGCGTATCCATCCTCCATATAAGGGGGTCTCTAACATTAATTACTCTCAAAATTTCAAAGAATTTCTTCATGGAAGAGAAGGAAAACAACCTTTTTATTTTTGGGTCGGTACAAATGAACCACATCGACCTTATGAAAAAGATAGTTGGGAAAAGGCTGATAAAAGGCTGACTGACGCAGAAGTGCCTCCATTTCTGCCTGATAATCCTACTATAAGAAAAGATTTATTGGATTATGGTACTGAAATAGAATGGTATGATAGTCAATTATCTCAAATTATCGATATATTGAAAGAAGAAGGTGAATTTGATAATACTTTAATTATAGTCATGGCCGACAATGGTATGCCTTTCCCTTTGGCTAAAGCAACCTGCTTCGAATATGGTATCCATGTTCCATTAGCGATATGTTGGGCAGATGGAATTAAAGATGGAGGAGTTAGTGATGAGCTTGTTAGTAGTGTGGATTTATTCCCAACCATACTTGATGCTGTCGGTATTCGATATAAAGAAAAGGCAGGAAATAGTATACTCCCGTATCTAAAAAAACAAAAGAAAACAACTGGACGAAATACAATTTTTGCAGGAAGAGAACGTCATAGTTCTGCGCGATATAATAATTTAGGATATCCTATGCGTGTATTGAGAACCAAAGAGTTCCTTTACATAAGGAATTTTTGTCCTGAAAGATATCCTGCCGGTGATCCTTGCTATATAAATAAGGAGGGAAATTTGACGCCGATGTATAGTGCTTATTTTGATATAGACCAAGGCCCGGCCTGGAGGTTTATTATTGATGAAAAAGATACTCCCGAAATATATCCTTATTTTCTGAAAGCAGTGGCAAAACGTTCATATGAAGAATTATATAATATTAGTTCAGATCCTGGTTGCCTTAATAATTTAGTAGGAGATAGTAAATACATGAAAGAATTGGAGCATCTTCGTAATAAGATGAATGATACACTCAAGAAGACTGAAGATGCACGCTATCTGAATAGTTCTGATCAAGATCAAAATGTTTGGGAAACCTATCCACGATTAAACGGAGTAATACGTTCTTTTCCGAAGCCTTTGTTCTGATAATAATTATTTTAATAATAGATTCTAAAAGCACCCACAACTTTCATTAATTGGGGTGCTTTTTTGACTTTGTATTTGGAAGAGAAAAATTAGTCAGTATGTTGACCTTGGTTTACAATAATATTGCAATAAATGGTAGTTTACCTTATATTAATAATGAATGAGAATATCAGAAGTTGAGTTGTTACGAATTAAAGGAGAAACAAATTGTTCAATAAAAGAAAGAATAATCCATAATAGTTAACTTGTTGGATATCTGTGGTAGATTCGTTTATATAGCTGAAATGGGCGTTATAGCATATCCTAAAGGATCTTTTTAATTCTTAAATTAGTTTGGGACTAATTTTCCATTAATTGGTCTATTTATAGTATTATAATTTATCCGAATTTTCTACTTTTGTTTCATCCAAAAGGATAAATATAAGGTTTTCAACAGGACAGAACTCAATTAACAGAAGATAATAATCTTCATGACATGAACAAGAAAGGTAAAAATAAAGATTGTAATAATAAGAATTTTGATTTAGGTATAGTTGGTTGAAGGGATTGTTTAAAGGATGACGTTTATTGTAAATATTATCATACGTAAGAAATGACAAAATTCAACTTAAATCTATATATGATGAATAATAAATTGATAAAAGAAAGTTTAGCTCTGGGTATACGCTGTTTTATATACCTATTAATAGGAATTATTTTATTTGAATCGTGTGGCTCGGACAACAGTAAAAATGAACTTACTGGAAGTGGGGGCAATACTACTAATCAATATTTGTTATTGCAGCAGAGTGGTCTGAATAAAATCACGGTAACCGGTAATGAAAAAGAGTATTGTTTTATTCTCACAGTAAAAAAACTGGGGGGGGGTAAAATAGATTCTGAACTTGGTGCAAAGTTAGAAGCATGGAATGAAGAACAGCTGGTTATATATAATGATAGACAAAAGACTTCATATAAGCTTTTACCGGCATCTTTATATTCTTATACTCCAGAGAATATAGTTTTTGATCAAAGCACTAATCAAGTGGATGTGGAAATAAAATTTGATCCGTCTAAAGTCTTTTCTGAGTTGAAAAAAACAAATGCTCAATATGTCATTGCTTTAAAATTAAAGAGTGATATACTAAAGGTGAAAGAAAGTGAGAGTGATATATTACTAAGTCTCTTTATTGATTATCCTAAGGTGAGTTTAGCCTCTTCTAATGTATATCAGGTGAGTGTAAATAAAGATGATACAAATGTAAAGATCATGACTTGTCTTAGCAGCCAACTTAATGATGAAAGTATTGGTAGTTGGTGTGACTTTGATTGTAAACTCAGCCTTCCGAATAATGCAGAAGAATTGGTCGCTGCTTATAACCAGTTGAATAAGACTGATTATGAATTATTGCCACAAAATAGCTATCAATTGGGCGATGAAATACATTATCGTGTAGGAGACTCTCAGATGGAAGGAATGATTTCTATTCGTCGGGAGAAGCTGGCTGTCAAATATTATCTACTGCCATTGCAATTAATTGGTACAGGAAATAATAATGTAATGTATGATGATGCAGTACACTATATGGTTATTTCTCGGAGTTATCAGAATCCAATTATTGATCAGAGTGCAGCGGACCCGACTGTAATTTTAGCCAATGATGGTTATTTTTATCTTTATGCAACTGGTGGAAATGTACCGGTTTATCGTTCTAAAGATTTGGTAGAGTGGAAGTATATAGGTTCTGCTTTTACTGCTCAAACGCGTCCCAATTGGGAGCCGATGAAGGGCCGTGCCATATGGGCACCTGAGATTCGTTATATTAAAGATAAATATGTATTATACTATTCTTGGGCGATATGGGGAAAGCAAGATGAATGTCATATTGGTGTGGCTACAGCAGACTCTCCAGAAGGACCGTTTATTGATCATGGGTGCCTTATCAATGGGAAAGAAATCGGAGTACGCAATTCTATAGATCAGTTCTATATTGAAGAGAATGGTAAAAAGTATATGTTTTGGGGCAGTTTTAACGGCATTTATGCTACAGAGTTAACGGATGATGGTTTAGCAGTAAAAAGGAAGACGGATGGAACGCCGGTATTGTTGAAGAAGGTCTGTGGGGCTAAGTTTGAAGCAACAAATATTTATAAAAGAGGTGATTATTTTTATCTTTTTGCTTCTGTTGGGAGTTGTTGCGATGGTCTCAATAGTACCTATCGGGCGGTTGTTGGACGTTCCAAGAATCTGCTGGGACCTTATGTGGATGACAAAGGAGGAGATATGCTTCAAAATAATTTTAAACTAGTGGTTAATAAGAATAATACTTGGGTAGGTCCAGGGCACAACAGTATTTTAATAAAGGACGATGAGGGTACTGAATGGATGATTTATCATAGTTACAAAGCTGACGCTGTAGCTGACGGACGAGTTGTTTTGCTTGATCGTTTACGGTGGGATGAAAATGGATGGCCATATATTAAAGGGCTAGAACCCTCTAATTCCGATCTGATACCAGTCTTTAAATAGTTTATAATCTGAGTTTAATGATTTGCTATTGAATTTTAATATTAAGAATATATTTATTAACATTTAAAATCAATGTATTATGAAAATGAAAACAGAAAATCATGGTTGGCTTTTCCTATGGGGATTACTGACATTGGTTAGTTTTTGCTTCATTGGCTGTAAGGATGATGATGGAGGCGAGAAAGGGGCGCTTTTTGATCCAAGTAAGCCAGTGGTAATTTCTGATTTTATTCCCAAGGAGGGAGGTTGGGGATCTCGTTTATTATTGTATGGAAATAATTTTGGCGATGATCCGACTAAAGTGAAAGTAACTATCGGAGGGAAAGAAGCGAAGGTAATTACTGTAACGAACGATAATTTGTATTGTTTTGTGCCACGTGGTGCCGATGCAGGTAATATTGAAGTCACTGTTCTTGACGGACGTGGGGAAGAATTAGCTTATGGAGAGATAGATGAAAAATTTGTCTATAAAAAGAAAATGCTGGTATCTACTTTGGTCGGAGAGACAAAGCCTGATATATTGGACGAAAATACAAACTTTGATATCATAGATGGTCCATGGGGAAACTGTGGAGGATTGGAAAAAATGGAGTGGTTGGTTTTTGATCCTAATAACAAAGATCGTTTGTATGTGTGTGGAGGAGGAAAAACACATCGAATTGTTGATTTCGCTGAAGAAACGTTGGAGTCGATAAAATTTACAGGTGAAGCTGCTGGTACTGCTAATATTTTGAGTTTTACAAATGACGGTCAGCTGATGGTTGTCAGGGATATTGCTCAAGACAATAAAAATGGAATATTTTTTTATTCGCCGGAGTCAAACTTTCAAACACAGGTAAAGGCCATATATGCTCGTGGTTGTAGAGCAGCGATTCCTCATCCTATTAATGGGGAAATTTATACTTCTCGATTTGATAAAGGATGGATTGGACGGTATGACCCTGTTACGGGTGATTATAAGATGGATAAGATTCAAATGCCTTATGGTTCTATACAATGTTTTATCGCTATTCATCCCAAAGGTGACTATATGTATATTATGGTGAGAAATAAGCATGTGATTTATCGTGCGGATTATGACTTTGATGAGAAAACATTTACTACCCCTTATTTGGTTTGTGGAAAATATGAAGCATCAGGAATCGTGGACGGTGTTGGAGGTAATGTTCGCATGAACGAACCGCAACAAGGATGCTTTGTGAAAAACGATGAGTATGCAGGGCAAAAGGATGAATATGATTTTTATTTCGTAGATAAGCAAAATCATTGTGTCCGTACTCTGACACCTACTGGGCGTGTAAAAATATATGCAGGAAGACCAAATGGTGATGGTACGAAAGGGTTTAACGATGGAGATTTACGTAAAGAGGCTCGCTTTAATTTTCCTGCAAGTATAGTGTGGGATGAAAAGAGAGAATGTCTCTTGGTGGGAGACTCAAATAATCATCGTATCCGAAGAATTGCTATGGAAGACTAATAATGATAAATACACTTATGATGAGAAATATTTTATTAATATGTATGATGTTACTCGGATTCTCGGTTCATGCTTTTGCGCAGAAAGAGATTGTAGTGACAGGTATCGTAACTGATACAAACAAAGAACCGTTAATAGGTGTCAATGTATCTATTGCGAATATGCCCGGTTTAGGTGCGATAACCGATATAAATGGTAAGTTTCTACTCAAAATGCCTCCTTATAACAAATTAGTTTTTACTTATATTGGATATGAACCAGTGGAAGTATTGGTAAAAGAGCAACGAACAGTAAATATAGCTATGGAGGAAGCTAAAGCTACCCTTATTGATGAAGTAGTAGTTACTGGTACTGGTACACAAAAGAAAATTGCTGTGACTGGTGCTGTGACCAATGTAGATGTTGCAGCATTGAAAACAAGCCCAAGTGCTTCTATGGCTGATGCATTAGCGGGTGTTGTTCCTGGAATCCAGGCTATGCAATCCAATGGTCGACCTGGTTCTGTTTCTGAGTTTTGGATACGAAGTATCTCTACTTTTGGTGCTAGTAATGCTGCATTGGTTTTAGTTGATGGATTTGAACGCGACTTGAATGAGATTAATGTCGAAGATGTGGAATCTTTTACGGTATTGAAGGATGCTTCAGCTACGGCAATTTATGGTAGCAAGGGAGCTAATGGTGTTATTTTGGTTAATACTCGTCGTGGTAAAGAGGGGAAAATTAACATAAATGCTAAAGTCGAAACTTTTTATAGTATGTTTACTCAGCTTCCTGAATTTGTAGATGGGTACACGTATGCTTCGATGGCAAACGAGGCGAAGACGACTCGTAATCAAGAACCTTTGTATCAGCCTGAAGAATTGGAATTATTCCGTCTTGGTCTTGATCCGGATTTATATCCGAATGTGGATTGGATGGACTTGATATTGCGAGATGGTGCATGGAGCACTCGTGCTTCATTAAATATGACTGGTGGTGGTAGGACTGCCCGCTATTATGTTGGTGGTAGCTATCAGGATCAACAAGGTATGTACAAAACAGATAAGTCGCTGAAGAAATATAATACTAATGCTAATTTCCGAAAGTGGACATATCGTATGAATGTGGATATTGATATAACTAAAACAACCTTGTTGAAAGTTGGTGTTTCTGGTTCATTACGTAAACAGAACGATCCGGGTGTAGGAACAGATGCTATTTGGACAACGTTGATGGGATATAACTCTATTATGATGCCGATAACATATTCAGATGGTAAAGTATCCTCTTGGACTGCAAAGGAAGGTAATATCAATCCATGGGTGCAAGCTACTATGACTGGATACAATGAAAGTTGGCAGAATAATATTCAAACAAATGTAACGTTGGAACAGAAGCTGGATTTTATTACGAAAGGACTTAAATTTATTGGACGCTTCGGGTATGATACGGAAAACTCCAATTGGATAAAACGAGTGAAGTGGCCAGAACTATATAAAGCAGAACCTTATCGTGATGTAAATGGGGATTTGATTTTTACTCGTGTTTCGGAGGAGAAGAAGATGACACAAACTTCCGGTTCAAGTGGAAAAAGAAATGAGTTTTTAGAATGGGAATTGCATTATAACCGTGGATTTAAAGATCACCATGTGGGAGCGGTTGTAAAGTATTCACAATCTGCAAAAACAGCAACTCAAGGTATCGGTACAGATCTTAAGAATGGTATTTCTCGGCGTAATCAAGGATTAGCTGGACGTGCTAACTATAACTGGAAATATCGTTACTTTATTGATTTTAACTTTGGGTATACTGGCTCGGAGAATTTCCATAAAGATAATCGTTTCGGTTTCTTTCCTGCTATTTCTGGTGCATGGAATATGGCGGAAGAATCTATTATTAAAGATAATTTAAAATGGGTGAATATGTTTAAAATACGTTATTCGTATGGTAAAACAGGTAATGATAATTTAGGAGATACTCGTTTCCCATATTTGTATAATCTTGAAACAATGTTGGAGAGAGACAAAGATGGAAAAGTAGTAAGTGGAAATAACCCTGTTGGGGGATATCAATTTGCGGATTTTGGCTATAACAGATATTATGGTGGTATGCGCTATACTTCTGTCGCTTCAACGAACGTGTCATGGGAAGTATCCACAAAACAAGATTTAGGTATAGATTTTTCATTTTTTGATGATAAACTATCAGGTTCTATAGATTACTTTCATGAACGAAGAGAAGGCATTTATATGGAACGTAACTATCTACCTTGGGTCGCTTCATTGGGTACATGGACGGAATATAAGGATGGTAAAGCAAATGAAAAGGATATTCACCCTTATGCCAATGTCGGAATAGTTGAAGCGCGTGGATTTGATGGAAATTTGTCTTTCCGCCATAAAATAGACAAAGTGGATTTGACTATACGTGGAAACATGACTTATAGTAAAAATGAGATTTTAGAGCGTGATGAAGAAAATACTGTCTACTGGTATAAAATGCAGGAAGGGCACCGGGTTGATCAAGCTATGGGACTGGTTGCATTAGGCCTATTTAAGGATTATGAAGAAATTCGTAATTGGCCAAAACAATTTGGTGATGTTATGCCGGGTGATATTAAGTACAAAGATATTAATGGAGACGGAGTAATTGATGATAATGATAAGGTGGCAATTGGTGCAACAAAAAAACCTAATTTTACGTATGGTTTCGGTGTGTCGGCAAAATGGAAAGGTTTAGATGTGAATGTACATTTCCAAGGTGTAGGTAAATCCACTTATTTTATAAACGGTTCTACTGTTTATATGTTCTCCGGCGGTAATAGTGATGGTGATGGTTGGGGAAATGTGATGAAAGAAATGGCTGAAGGCAATCGTTGGATTTTAGGTGTCAATGAAGATCCGAATGCAGAATATCCTCGTTTGACTTATGGAAAGAATGATAATAATAATCGTGCTTCTACATATTGGCTTAGAAATGGAGCTTATCTTCGTTTGAAGACATTAGATATTGGTTATACACTTCCTGCAAGTCTAGTTCGTAAAGCTCATATGAATACGGTACGTATTTTCTTTACTGGGACTAATTTACTCACTTTCTCTAAGTTTAAGCTTTGGGATCCGGAAATGGGAAGTTCTACAGGAAAGTCGTATCCGCTAAATAAGACGCTTTCTTTAGGTGTATCTGTTAATTTGTAAAAAAAGAATATGTATGAAAAAGATAATAACAATTTTATCCTTCGCTGTGGGATTGACCTCTTTAGTAGGATGCTCTGATTATTTAGATTCAGATTATCTATTTGATGAAAGAATGAGCATTGAAGATGTCTTTAGCAATCGGGATTATACAAACAGGTGGTTAGCAAGAGGGTATTCTTATTTAAGTAATGGTTACTTACAGGATGTTTGTAGTAAGAGAGATTATCCTTTTAATTTTGCTGATGACATGTATTATGGAGACGGTGGTTATGAGAAATGGAAGAGTGGCCAATATAGTGAAAGTGGAGTTAATAATTCCAGTAGTGGTATTTGGAAGAATGCTTATTTGGGTATTCGTCAAGTAGCTATATTCTTGAATAATATAGATAAAAATAAGGAATTTACAGAAGAAGAAATCACAGATTTTAAAGGGCAGGCGCATTTTTTGAAGGCATACTATTATTGGTTGATGCTTCGTGCATTTGGTCCAGTGCCTATCATTCCGGATGAGGGGGTCGATTACACAAAAGAATATGATGAATTAGCTTACCCGAGAAATTCGTATGATGAATGTGTGGACTACATTACTGGTGAACTTTTGAAAGCTGCAGAACGATTACCATTACAACGTTCAGTACAGGAGGTGCTTCGTCCGACGAGAGGAGCTGCCTTAGCTTTACGAGCCAAAATTCTTTTGTATGCAGCTAGTCCGCTATTTAATGGAAAAGCTCCAGAAGTGGTGTCTTCAGCTTTGGTGAATAAAGATGGGAAACGTTTGCTTCCCGAAACTTATGATGAGTCTAAATGGGCAAAGGCAGCGGCGGCAGCTAAAGATGTGATGGATTTGAATATTTATGGCATACATGTGGCATACTTCAATAGTAATACTGGTGATATTGCATATCCAGCGACAATTGTTCCACCACATGATGATGAATTTTCCGATCAATCATGGCCAAATGGATGGAAAAATATTGATCCTTTTCAATCATATCGTGAAATGTTTGATGGAAGTATTATAGTAAGTCAGAATGAAGAACTAATTTTTACTCGAGGTAAGAACCAAAGCCGTGAAAGTGTAGATATTATGGTTGTTCACCAACTTCCACGTAATGGTGCTGGTGGATATGGTTCGCAAGGTATGACCCAAAAGCAATGTGATGCTTATTATATGAATGATGGTACGAATTGTCCAGGTATGAATGATGTGTATAAGGAGTTTGATGGATATAAAGGTCGTTATGATTCCCGTCCAAGAGCAGAGGGGTATGTAGAGACGAAAGAATTAGCCGATTATCCTGAACTGGGACCGTTGGGGGTTGGTGTGTCTAAACAATATGTGCAACGTGAGCCTCGTTTTTATGCGTCAGTGGGCTATAATGGAAGTACATGGCATTTGTTAAATGCACTGAATGATAACACTCATGATGAGGAGAAAAATATACAAGTATTCTACTACCGTGGTGGAAGTAATGGGTATGCTAACTCCTCTTATTGGCTTCGCACAGGCATCGGTATTAAAAAATATGTACATCCAAATGATATCAGTTATACGCAGAAAAATTCGTATGATGTTGATCGTATTGAGCATAAAGCAGACCCGGCCATTCGTTATGCAGAGGTATTGTTAATTTATGCAGAAGCATTGAATGAACTGACGGGTTCGTATGAGGTTCCTTCTTGGGATGGTAGTAAAATGCATTCTGTTAAACGTGACATAACTGAAATGAAGAAGGGGATTCGGCCTATTCGTATTCGTGCAGGATTGCCTGATTATGATAAAGTTAAAGGCCATGAAACTGCTTATGATGATCCAAATGAATTCCGAAGGATGTTAAAACGTGAGCGGCAGATTGAGTTTTTTGCTGAGGGGCATCGCTACTGGGATTTACGTCGTTGGTTAGATGCACCTCTAGAAGAAACTACTCCTGTATATGGTTGTAATATGTTGGCATCAAAGGATATGGCTGATCAATTTCATACGCCTGTGATGTGTACGTCGTTACCGACTATTTTTGCTGAAAAAATGTGGCTTTGTCCGATTGATCATACTGAATTGAAACACAATGTGAATCTGGTTCAGAATCCTGGATGGACAAATCCAGAATAACTTTTTAGATATTAATAAAATGAGGAATATATATAATATAATTTGGGGTATAGTGTTAATTGCTTGTAGCACATCCTGTAATAAAGAGTGGGAAGATGAACAATATTTACATATGGCTTCTTTCAAAGCGAGTGTTAATGATCAGGGAGTGACCACGACGTATGTTCGATTTAAGCCAGGTGGAGTGGTAAAATATGATCTTCCGGTTATTATGAGTGGATCTACTATGACTAGTCAATCTCATACAATTCATTTTGCTTTGGATCCTGATACTTTGGAACGGTTAAATATTGAACAATATGGACATCGTAAAGAACTTTATTTCCAACAGCTGCCCAGTAAGTACTATAGTATGCCGGAGTCTGTAGAAATGCCGGCTGGTGAATGTTTGACAACATTGCCGATTGAATTTAAATTAGATGAGACGCTTGATCAGGCAGATAAGTGGGTGTTACCCATACAGATATTGGGTGACCAATCTTATGATTATCAGATAAATCCGCGTAAATACTACCGCAGAGCTATGTTGCGTTTGCTTCCGTTCAATGATTATTCAGGCACGTATGATGCGGCTCAATATCGAATTTTTCTTAAACCTGATGTGAAAAATCCTTTCACTATATCTTCGCAACGAGCGTTTGTGGTAGATGATAGGACAATTTTTATCTATGCGGGTACAAGAAATATAGATTATCTTGATCGTAAACAATACAAAGTGTTTATTCGTTTTCCGGAGAAAGGCACGGATTCGAAATTGTTAGAGGTGTGGTCTGATAATCCAGAGATTGAATTAGAACTTGATGAAAAAAAGGCGTGTACCTTTACAATGAATGAAGAGATGGATGAGTTAAAGCCTTATCTGAAGAAGATTTATATTACTCTTTATTTATATTACTCTTTTAAGGATTATACAACTGTCCCTGGTACAAAGCTTGAATACGTGGTAGAAGGTTCTTTGGCAATGCAGCGTAATTTGAATACTTTGATTCCTGACGAAGATCAGCAGATTCAGTGGTAAACTGAAGTTTGTTTAGTTCTTATAAATATTGGGGGGGATTCTATCTATGTGATAGGAAGGTTCTCCCCCTTTTTCTATTCTAATAAAACTTATAGGGAGAAGGTTGACATCTGTTTAAGTCTTCTCCTTTTTTAACCTAATTATTTACTTCTTTTAAAAGGAAAGGTATGAGAAAAAGAATACTCTTCAATATTTTGTTTATTATAGGGATGACATGCTTGGTGTCATGTAATGATGATAATGAAAAAGCATTGGATGAAGGAAAAAACACGGAAAGCGGAGATGTTCAGGAGGATAGCATGGATCCGATCACTGAGTTTACTGCTGCTGCCACATCAAAAGCTAACGAATTGCAACTGAAATGGAAAAATCCTTCAGATGCAGTATTAGTAGAGATTTCTTATGCTTTAGTAGTAGGTGGTGGGGATACTTCCTTAACTACTAATGTACGTGTATATGGTGAGGAAAATAGCAAATATACACTCCAATTACCAGAATTTGGAATATATCAAATTGGTGCTGTAGCTGTAGATAATTATGGTAAGCGTTCTGAGAAAGTGATGATTTTAGGTACTCCAGCCGAAAAAGATGCGATTGACCCGGATATAATAGCAGAGTATAAATTGCCGATTGCTGATCCTTTTGTGTTATACTATGAAGGTAAATACTATGCATATGGTACTCGTGTTAACGGCTTCGAAGTGTATATCTCTGAAGATTTGAAGCAATGGAAGCGAAATAATATTAAGGCCTTGTCACCGGAAAATTCCTGGGGAACTAAATGGTATTGGGCTCCAGAAGTGTATTATGTGAAATCAAAGAATTTGTTTTATATGTTCTATTCGGTGGAGGAACATATTTGTGTAGCTACTTCTACTAGCCCGGAAGGCCCTTTTATACAGAGAGAAAGGCAGCCTATTGTAGCAGATGAGAAAGGAATTGATACTTCGTTTTTTATAGATGATGATGGTACTCCTTATCTCTATTATGTACGATTTACCGGGGGAAACGTGATTTGGGTAGCGGAAATGAATGACGACTTGACCAGTATAAAAAAAGAAACATTGACTAAATGTATAAGTGCTACTGAACCTTGGGAGAAGAAACAAGGTACGATTGCCGAAGGTCCTTCGCTATTGAAAAAAGGGAATACTTATTATCTGATATATTCGGCAAACCATTATGAAAGTAAAGACTATGCTGTAGGATATGCAACTGCTAGTTCTCCTAAAGGACCTTGGACCAAGTATAGTGGAAATCCGATTCTTCGGAGAGACAAAGATGCTGCTAAGTCTGTAGGCTTGGTCGGTACAGGACATGGAGCGCCATTTGTCTGTGCCGATGGAAGTTACAAATATATCTTTCATGCTCATGCAAGTGAGACAAGTGTAGGTCCCCGTACTTCTTATATCAGTAACTTCAATATCTCCGATAAAGGAGTAATTAGTATTACAGGAGCAACGATTGAACCGGTGAGAATAAAGTAACCATATAAGCCAGAAATGTCATGAAAAATATCCGATTTAATATGCTGTTAGGTATCTGCATCTTTTTCTTATCTGTATTATTAGGTGCATGTGGTGGAGGCGGCTCGCCTGTCATGGATGAAATAGATGATGGAAAGCAAGACGGACAGGGGCAAAAAATAGTACCTCCGGTTGCCGATCTTATGGCGGAGAAAACGGAGAGAGCGAATGAATTGCAAGTAAGCTGGACTAATCCAGTCGGAGCTATTTCTGTGGAAATCACTTATTTACTGGAGGGAGATAAATTTGAGAACGTCACGAAGAAAAATATACGTATTGCTACAGAAAAAGTTAGTACACTATTAATTGTTGTTTCTGAACCGGGGAGTTATATTATAACTGCTGTCGCAGTCGATAATTATGGGAGACGTTCTGATGAGTTGACGGTCATTGCTACCCCGCTTCGTGAAGAGGAGGTGGTGAGAACACATTTTCTGGAAAGAGCAGATATTCTGATGACCTCATTGATGAATCTTTATTTTGGCAAATCAGCGCGTGACTGTTGGAATACAAAATATCCGCTTGCTACCGGACCGTATTGGGATGGAGATGCTGTTGTTTGGGGGCAGGGAGCGGGTTTTTCAGGTTTTGTTGCTTTGCGCGAGGTTTCTTCTAGAGTGCCTGTTTACCAAAAAAAGTATGCAGATATGACTGACCGTATGTACAACAGTATCAACCGTTTCATTACAACTGACAATAATCTTAAGGCTTATGCAGTTTATCCGCAAAATGGAAATGAGAGATATTATGATGATAATGTCTGGATTGGACTGGATATGGCGGAACTGTATGAACAAACTAAAGAGAAACGTTTTCTTGAGAAGGCAGAAATGGTTTGGGATTATTTGATGGTCGGAAATACTAATTCGTGTGGTGGAGGTATTTTGTGGAGAGAGAAACCTGTTTACAGTAATAAACATACTTGTTCTACTGCACCGGCAGCGGTGTTGGGATGTAAATTATATCAGATAACAAAAGAACAAAAATATTTGGATAAGGCTAAAGAACTATATGTATGGTTAATACAGTATATGCAAGATCCGGGCGATTATCTTTTCTATGATAATATTACTCCTTCATTGACTATTGGCAAGAGTAAATATAGCTATAATTCCGGTCAGCCGATGCAAGCTGCGTGTTTGTTGTACAATATAACAGGAGAACAACAATATTTGACTGATGCGCAGCAGATTGCCCGCTCAGCTCATAAAAAGTGGTTTACTTTATATGATTCAAAAGAATTGAGAGAAAAGATTTATTGTATCAATGGAGATCATATATGGTTCTATTCTGTATTGTTTCGTGGATTCCTAGAGTTGTATAAGATTGATGGGAGGAGAGAGTATGTAACCGCATTTGAAAAGAGTATGTTGCAAGCTTGGAAATCTGAATGCCGTAATCAGAATACTAATCTGTTGAGTAATAAGTATTTTGTTGGAAAAACAAATACTTCATGGGAGATCCTTCACGAGGGAGCTTTTGTAGAAATATTAGCTCGTTTGGCTATGTTGGAACTTGAAGGTAAATAATAAAAATAGTATATGTGATGAAAAATAATAGTCGAGTATATTATACAGGGAAAATATTATTTTATTTGTTCTTAGTCTTAATATTAGGCAATCTTTTTTATAACTGTTCCAATGAGGATGGAGAATCTGTACCGACTATTCAGGAGAGTTTAGGAAATGGAGGAAAAGAAAAATATACTTATGTGTATCAGTTGAATACGGATAATTATAATATGCCGATAGAAGGTAGTATTTCTCCTGAATATGATGACTCTCCTGAAGGCAAAAATATTGGTAATTTGGTTGATGGGGATTGGACAAGTTCTTTCTATACTCCTAATAAATCTGTCTCTATAATTTGGAAAGGAAAAGAGCCGGTTACGGTACGCTATTATTCGATAATGGCAACTGGAAATAAAGAAGGAAACGCACCTGGTGCATGGTCTCTTTATGGGTCGAACGACAATGTAGAATGGACAGAATTAGACAATAGAGTTCGTCAAACATTTGGAAAAGCGGAAAAGAAATTACTGGCATTGAGTAATAATGAAGCATATCAGTATTATAAGTTGACTATTCATTATAATCAAGGGGGGAAGGGATTGGAGATCTTGGAATGGGTGTTGCAAGCTAAGCGTACTATTGATATTCCGTCATTAATAAACTTTCCAGTCGGAAGTACTCCTAAGGAGATAGGTAAGCGGTTAGGGCATCTTTTTGCAAAAGGTAAACATAATGGAAAAACGCTAGGTTATGCTGAGACTTTTACTTGGAATGGTGCATTGAAGTATGCAGAAGTGACTAAAGATAATGAGTTGATGTCACCTTTGAAAGCTGGATTTGAATCATTCTTTTCTATTGATAAGAATTTTCTGCCTGTTATGAATCATGTTGATCGGAATATGTTTGGCAGTCTTCCGTTGACACTGTATTTGATAACCAAGGATGAACGTTATCGGGAGATGGGAATGCCTTATGCTGACACACAATGGGAAATTCCTGAAAATGCGAAAACTCAAGAAAAGGAATGGGATGCGAAAGGATATAGTTGGCAGACTCGTTTATGGATTGATGATATGTATATGATTACCATTATACAGATGCATGCTTACAGAGCGACAGGTGATATGAAGTATGTCGAACGTGCCGCTAAAGAAATGGCAATGTATTTGGATGAATTACAACGCTCGAACGGACTTTTCTATCATGCACCGGATGTCCCATATTTTTGGGGACGTGGAAACGGATGGATGGCAGCTGGTATGGCGGAGGTGCTTCGTTTTTTGCCGGAATCTAGTCCATATTATTCACGTATCATACAAGGTTTTCAGAGTATGATGGCAAGTTTGAAGAATTATCAGACAGAAGAGGGGATGTGGCGGCAATTGATTGATAAACCAGATTGTTGGATAGAAACGTCAGGTTCGGCAATGTTTGCATACGCATTTATTATGGGAGTGAAATATGGTTGGTTGTCTGTAAAAGAATATGGAGAGGCTGCTCGCAGAGCTTGGTTGGCAATGATTACTTATATTAATTCAGATGGTAAAGTCAGAGAGGTTTGTGTGGGTACCAATAAAAAAAATGATATGCAATATTATTATGACCGAGCACGTAATACAGGTGATTATCATGGCCAAGCTCCATATCTTTGGTGTACTGTTGCTTTATTGGAAGAATAATCAATTTTAATAATTAATGTCATTACTGTCCCGTAAAAGTGGATAAATAGTTCTTTGAAATAATTGAAATATAGTCTATTAGATACTACTTTTTAGTCGCAACGATTTGAAATCATACCTTTGAGGTCAATTAAGGTGACCTCAAATGAACCAAGATAAATATGTTTTCGCTCAGTTAGTAGAATTCTTGAACAATGATAAGTTCAGAAGACTTGTAGACAAGTATGATGGCAATCGTTATGTGAAACATTTCACTTGCTGGAGTCAGTTACTTGCAATGATGTTCGGTCAACTCAGTAATCGTGAAAGTCTTCGTGACTTGATTGTAGCTTTGGAAGCACATCAAGGAAAGCGTTATCATTTGGGATTGGGTCGTGAGCCCATTGCCAAAACTACGCTTGCATCTGCCAATCAGAATCGGGATTACAGAATCTTCGAAGATTTTGGGACTCAAATTTCATTTATTGACTTGTTTTTGGCATACCGGACAGCTAGAAAACACTATTTTTGTCCTCATCCGTTTTTAGACTTTTAAGATTATATAAACAAATAAATTGTAACGTACGAATATGCACAACATTGCTAAAACCTTTTTCCCGATTTTATTATTACTTTTTGCTGCAGTAGTGACAGCACAGAATGGGAAGAACAATGTCGGAAATGCGCAACGCATCTGGCTTGATTCTGAAATTGGTCATCAGGGCGACTACCAGTGGAAAATGATAAAAGCTGGAGATGCAACAGATCCCGGAGAAAAGATTTCGTTATCCAATTATGCAACTACAAATTGGATGCCGGCCATCGTTCCCGGAACAGTTTTGAATTCTTTGGTGTATAACCAAAAATACCCGGAGCCTTATTATGGAATCAATAATAAGATTGAATCTAAATTGATACCGGATATTTCTGAAACCGGACGTGACTTTTACACCTATTGGTTTCGGACAGATTTTACAGTACCGCAGTCATTCAAGGGAAAGACTGTCTGGTTACAGTTGGATGGTATCAACTACCGGGCAGAAGTATGGGTGAATGGTAACTTATTGAGCACAATGAACGGTATGTTTATTCAGGACTATATTGATGTTACGGATTTTGTGAAAATCGGAGGAAAAAACGGACTGGCTATAAAGGTCTATCCGGTAGATGTTCCCGGAAGTGCGAAGCCGAAATCCTGGGGAGCAGCCGGCGAATTCCATAACGGTGGAAACGGTAACATTGGTTTGAATACTACCATGTTGATGACGGTAGGTTGGGACTTTACCTTTATGGACGGTATCCGTGACCGTAATACAGGTATATGGAAAAATATTTCCCTCTATGCTACAGGCAGAGTAGCATTACGCCATCCTTTCGTTAAATCTGAATTGCGAAAACCTGATTATGACCAGGCTCGTGAGACTGTATCGGTTGAAATTATCAATCCATCGACCAGTAACCGGGTAATCAGTTGCAAGGTGAAGGGTGAAATTGTGGGTGAAAATATCACTTTCGAAAAGACCTTCCGACTGATGCGTGGAGAAGAAAAAACAGCAACCTTCTCCCCCGAAGAATTCCCGCAACTGATTATTAACTCTCCAAAATTGTGGTGGCCTGTCAATAAAGGACCACAAAACTTATATGATCTGAAACTGACAGTATCAGTTGACGGTAAAGATTGTGATTCTGTAAAGACAAGATTCGGTATTCGTGAAATTGTCTCGGATAGAAAGACTCCCGATAAATCACGTGTCTTTTATGTGAACGGCAAACGATTATTTATTCGTGGTACCAACTGGATACCGGAAGCCATGTTGAGAACTTCAGATGAACGTACTTATGCTGAATTGCGCTACTCCCGTCAGTCCGGTGTCAACCTTTTAAGAATGTGGGGAGGCGGAATTGCCGAGTCTGATTATTTCTTCCAATTGTGTGATGAATTGGGACTGTTGGTATGGCAAGAATTTTGGATGACCGGTGACACTCGTCATCCGCATGACAAGGGCCTTTATATGAGTAATGTGGAATCTACCGTAAAACGTATTCGTAATCATCCTTCTTTGGCTTATTATGTTGCTTCTAATGAGAGTACAGAAGTTACCGGTACTCCTGAATTACTGAATAAACTGGATGGTACACGTGGCTTCCAGATGCAGTCCGAATGTGAAGGAGTGCATGATGGCAGTCCTTACAAACAGGTAAATCCGATGCAGCATTATGAAAATACGGCCTCTCCCAGAGGAAGCCGTGTAGACGGATTTAATCCGGAATACGGTGCACCTACTCTTCCGACTGTGGAAATCCTCCGGGAAATGATGGATGAAAAAGACCTTTGGCCTATTAATAAGGAAGTATGGGATTATCTGGATGGAAATGGTTTCCATCTGATGAGTACTATGTATACAGACTTGGTGAATAACTACGGAAAATCATCATCCATTGATGAGTTTGCACAGAAAGGACAACTGTTGGGAGCTATTAATTCGAAGAGTATCTGGGAAGTATGGAACTACAATAAGCTGGATTATGGTGATCGTTTCTGTTCCGGACTTTTGTTTTGGTATCATAACTGCTCTATGCCTCAAGTGGCTTCCCGTATGTGGGACTGGTCTCTGGAACCGACAGCATCCCTTTATCATACTGCCAACTCTTTAGAGCCATTACATGCACAGTTTGACTATTTGAAAAATACAGTGTCTGTAGTGAATGATTATTATCGTGAATTTAAGAATTATAAAGTGATAGCACAGGTTTACGATATTAACAGCAAGAAAGTATTTGAAGAATCAGCAGTGGTTAATCTGCCTTCGGATGGAGTGGTGAATGATGCGCTGACTATTCGTTTCCCGGAAAACATATCTCAAGTTCACTTTATTAAACTGATTCTGAAAGATGAAAATGGAAAAGATGTTTCTTCCAATTTCTATTGGCGCTCCAATGACAAATATGAAGGAAGCAAGACTTTGACCGGTCCGGCTGCTTCAGGTTTTGAAGATTTGAGTAAACTGAAGCAGGCAAAAGTGAAACTTACCTATAAAGTAAGAGAAGATGATAACAATTACTTTGTAGATATTACTTTGAGAAATACCTCCGGGCAGATTGCTTTCTTTAATCAGTTGCAATTCCTGAATTCAAAGATGAGTCCGATACGTCCGTCGTTCTATACAGATAATTTCTTCTCCCTGATGCCGGGTGAAAAGAAAACGGTAACCATTGAAACCGCAAAAGGAAAGTTGAAAGATGGAGCTGTGTTGGCACTGAAAGGCTGGAATATAAATAAGCAGGAATATAAATTGAAGTAGAAAAGTAAGAATATGAATTGATTCTGCTTTCTTTGTTTCGGTAGATTGTAGAATCAATCATTGATATTGTAGAGAAATCATTTTAATCATTAAAAAGAAGTGAGATGAAACTTAAGTTTATCATAGGTGTAGTCGGTATATTATCAGCATGTGGATTTACTAATGCACCTTCTTTAGATACTACTCAGGAAGAACAGGATAATAATTGGGTGATTGGTCCGTTCCATCGTCCGGAAGGAGTTAATCCTGTCATATCACCGCAACCGACAGAATTTTATTGTCCGATGCGGAAACAGCAAGTGAAGTGGGAAGAAAGTGATACATTTAATCCGGCTGCTACTACAAAAGACGGAAAAATTATTGTACTTTACCGCGCAGAAGATAATTCGGCTCAAGGCATAGGTAAAAGAACTTCACGTGTTGGTTATGCTGAAAGTAAGGATGGGATTGAGATGAAGAGGATGGCTAGCCCTGTTCTTTTTCCTGCCGAAGATAATTTTAAAGATCAAGATTGGCCGGGGGGCTGCGAAGATCCCCGTGTGGCTATGACCGAAGACGGATTGTATGTGATGCTTTATACGGCATGGAATCGAAAAAAAGCGCGTCTTGCTGTAGCTACTTCCCGAGATTTGAAGAATTGGACAAAGCATGGACTTGCCTTTGATAAGGCATATAACGGTCGATTTAATAATCTTTTCTGCAAGTCAGGTTCTATTCTAACAAAATTGAAAGGAAATCAATTGGTCATTGATAAAGTTGACGGTAAGTATTTGATGTATTGGGGAGAGTATGCGGTATATGCTGCTACTTCTGATAACCTGATTGACTGGTATCCGGTTTTGGATGAGAAGAATGAGCTAATGAAAATTATACAACCTCGTAAAGGGCATTTTGACAGTTTGCTGACAGAATGTGGTCCTCCGGCTGTTCGTACCAAACATGGTATTGTTCTTATGTATAATGGTAAGAATAGTGGTAAAACTGGAGATGCTGACTATCCAGCCAATGCTTATTGTGCCGGACAGCTGTTATTGGATGGTGACGATCCTTATAAAGTATTGGATCGTTTGGATAAGCCTTTCTTTGCTCCCGAGGCTCCTTTTGAGAAGAGCGGACAGTACAAAGATGGAACAGTATTTATTGAGGGGCTTGCATATCACAAAAGGAAATTATACCTCTATTACGGTTGTGCGGATTCTCGGGTAGCAGTCGCCGTATGTGATGATGTAAAGAAGTTGAAGATTAAATAGTAGATTATAAAACAATGAGAATAAAGCTGAATATATATATTGCTTGTATTGCTATTTTTCTGTGTTCTTCTACAGAATGTATTTATTCGCAAAAACTGAAATGGAATTTTGGTCTGCCCCGCAAGCAGAGTTCCGAGGTAATACCTCATTCAAAACATTCGTTTCAAACAGCTAATCCTAAAAAGAAGGTGATAGAACCCGGAGAATTGAGTCCGCTTTCCGATTGGGAGTATCAACTATCCAAAGGATGGGAAATGATAGAAGGGTATAAAGCCAGAGCAGCTGAAAAATCTGTAGTTGCGCAAGATTTAGATACAAGCGAATGGTATTCGGCAACAGTCCCAGGTACAGTATTAACTACATTGGTGGATCAGGGTGTATACCCTGATCCTTATTGGGGACTTAATAATTTATTGATTCCCGATACGCTTTGCCGGATGGACTGGTGGTATCGCAATTCTTTTAATATTCCTCGTAATAAAAAGGGAGAGAAAGTGAAGTTGATTCTGAATGGAATCAATTATAAAGCGGAGATCTGGTTCAATAGGCAATTATTAGGAACGATGACCGGTGCTTTTGAAAGAGGTATTTTTGATATAACTCCTTGGGTGGATTATGATAAAAAGAATCTGTTGGCCATTCGTATTCTTCCGCCTAATAATCCCGGTATTCCTCACGAGGCAAATAGGAAAGAAGGAATTGGTCCCAATGGTGGAGCATTGTGCCTGGATGGTCCTACTTTTATTTCTTCAGAAGGCTGGGATTGGATTCCCGGCATACGCGACCGAAACATGGGTATTTGGCAGGATGTCAGAATCAAATTTGGAAATGAATTGGAAATCGTTGATACACATGTTATTACGGATTTGCCTTTGCCTGACACTACTTCTGTCAATTTTATCGTTCAGACGGAGATTTATAATTCTTCTAAAACGACTCGTACTGCTAATTTGCATTTTAATATTGGCGGAGTGTCAGCTGTTTATCCGGTTTCTTTGAATGCAAATGAAAAGAGGATGATTAAGCTGACTTCTAATGAGTGCAAAGAACTGCAAATGAAGAATCCACGTCTCTGGTGGCCGAATGGGTATGGAGAACAGTATTTATATGATGCATCTTTAAGTCTGATTTCATCAGGTAAGGACACACTTGACGTAAAGAAGATGCGTATCGGTATCCGTGAGTTGGAGTATGAATTGTCTGCATACGAGGATAACTCTCCTATAGTGCGTTTGAACTATAATCCGACTGCTGCTTTGCAGGATGGAAAACCCGCTTTTGATACTGTGAAACGTAAGAAAACAGATAATAAAGTTCGCTATACGAATTACGATGGAGAGTTTGTCCCCTATTTATTAAAACCAGTATCTTCACAAGGAATAGAGTTGATAAAAGATTCACTGATGAAAGAATATATGGTTATAAAGGTGAACGGACAACGGATTTTTTGTAAAGGAGGTAACTGGGGAATGGATGATGGTATGAAGCGAGTTTCCCGGGAACGACTGGAACCTGCCTTGAAGTTGCATAAGAATATGAATTATAATATGATTCGTAACTGGACGGGTGAGAGTACGGAAGAAGTATTTTATGAGCTTTGTGATGAGTACGGAATGTTGGTTATGAATGATTTTTGGCTTTCGACAGATGGGTTTAACCTCAATCCGCTGGATAACTGCCTGTTCGTTAGAAATGTGACCGAAACAGTACGTCGTTTCCGCAATCATCCCTCTATCGCTTTATGGTGTGCACGTAATGAAGGATTTGCAACCAATGAACTTGAGTACATGTTGGCCGCCACTTTAGCTAAAGAGGACGGCAGCAGGCATTATACAGGAAATTCCCGTTCATTGAATAGTTCAGGAAGCGGGCCTTGGCGTTATCAGTTTGATGCAGGCTGGTACTACCGTTCTTTAGCAGGAGGATTCCGATCCGAAGTGGGTACTCCTTCGCTACCTACGGCTGAAACAGTTCGTGAGTTTATGGCGGAAGAGGATACATGGCCCATTAGTGATGTTTGGTATTATCACGACTGGCATAATCATAGATATGGTAGTAAGACTTTTAGTGAGCTTTATAAGGAAGGGATGGATCGTAAACTGGGACCTTCTGATAACTTGGATGATTTTTGTCGGAAAGCACAATTGATTAATTACGAAAGCCATCGGGCTATTTTTGAAGCATGGAATAGTAAGATGTGGAATGATGCTTCCGGGGTGCTATTGTGGATGAGCCATCCTGCATGGCCCAGTATGGTTTGGCAGAATTACAGTTCAAATGGCGAAACTGCCGGTGCCTATTATGGCACTCAAAAGGCGTGCCGTCCTCTTCATATTCAGATGAGTCTTAATAGTCAACATAAAGTTGATGTTATTAATACTACGCTGAAAGAATATCGGAATTTGAAAGTGGAAGTCGTGGTTTACGATAAAGTAGGAAAAAAGATACGTTCCTCACAACAGAAGGTAAGTCATGTGACAGCTAATGCACTGACTCCTGTAGCACAATTAGAGGATATAAAAGGTCTTCCTGATTTCAGTTGGGTAAAGCTGGTATTGACAACAAATGATGGAAAGTTGTTGGATGATAATGTCTATTGGCTCAATCAAAAGGAATGGGATGGAAAGGTTCTGACTGATTTACCGGTTGCTTCGGTGAATGTATCTGTGAAGAATTTTGCGAAAAAAGCAAATCATTATGAGGGTAAACTTATTGTGAAAAATCCAGGACAATATCTGGCAGCCGCAATAGCATTGACTTTGAGGAATGCAAAAACAGATGCGCCCATTCGTCCTGCTTATTTTGATGACGGATATTTTTATTTGATGCCCGGCGAATTTAAAGAAATCCGTTTTCAGGTGGATTGTAAAGAAGGGGTGGATAAGATGCTTTTGCGGGTAGATGGATATAATGTTGAATCGAAAGATATATTGTTGAATAAATAAAGATTAGGTATTTATGTATAAGAAGGTATTAATATTATTATTTTTTATTCCTTTTCAGTTGTTGTTTGCTCAAACGAGTATGTTGAAAGATTTCCCGGAGGGCTCTACTCCGGAGGAAATAGGTAAGCGATTGGCCTATCGTTTTCTGACAGAGAAACATGCGCTTCATGTCGGAAAATGGATTGGTTATCCGGAGACTTTCTATTGGAACGGGGCTTTACGGTATGCTTATCTTGCAAAAGATAAAGAACTTCTCAATCGTTTGCAAGATAAGTTTGAACCTCTGTTTACCGAGGAGAAAGCGTTGCAACCTATTATGAATCATGTTGATGTGAATATGTTTGGGAGTTTGCCACTTGAGTTATATCTTGTGACGAAGGATAAGAAATATTGGTATTTAGGATTGCCTTATGCCGATTCTCAATGGAAAGTGCCTGCAAATGCGAAACCGGAGGAAAAGGAATGGGCTGAAAAAGGATATTCCTGGCAAACACGTTTGTGGATTGATGATATGTATATGATTACAATTGTGCAGACTCGTGCTTATAAAGTGACGAAGGATAAAAAATATATTGATCGTGCAGCTAAAGAGATGGTGATGTATCTGGATGAGTTGCAACGTCCGAACGGTCTTTTCTATCATGCACCGGATGTACCTTATTATTGGGGGCGCGGAAATGGCTGGATGGCTGCCGGAATGACGGAATTACTTCAGTGTTTGCCTAAAAATCACAAAGACCGTCCTCGTATTTTGCAGGGCTATCGGACAATGATGGAAAGTCTGAAGAAATATCAGAATCCGGAGGGCTTGTGGAATCAGTTGATTGACCAGTCTGACTGTTGGACTGAAACATCAGGATCGGCTATGTTCACTTTTGCTTTTATCAAGGGAGTTAAGAATGGATGGTTGAATGCTGAAGAATATGCTCCTGCTGCTCGTAAGGCGTGGATAGCTTTAGTCTCATATCTTAATGATAAAAATCAAGTGAGAGAAATTTGCGTGGGTACGAATAAGAAGAACAGTAAACAGTATTATTATGACCGTCCACGCCGCACGGGTGATTATCATGGGCAAGGACCTTATCTGTGGTGTGCTGCCGCTCTAATGGAAAAGTAATTGTTCCGGTATTGAGTAGTAATTGAGGCTTTTGGGAGATATTTCTTTTGATTTGGATAATTTTTTTATTTATAGCTCAATTTCTTTTATTCAATGTGAAGGATGTTCCTTAACTTTGGTTTAACAATTTAGTACAAACGGAATCAGACAGGCTGATTCGCAATCATGTTTTATATGAGTTTGAAATATTTACTTTGTGGGATGGCTTTTGTGGCATGTGCCACTATTGCTGAGGCTTTTAATAATGTGCCGGAATCGATTTCTGCATCTATTTCTTTGAAAGTACCTGGAAATGGGGCGAAACACTATCCATTGACTTTTCAGAAATCGCAGAATAATAATGGCACTTATTATTTGGAGAATTCGGAAAAGATGCCGTTGACTGTGTCTCAAAATATAGTTACTGGTAATGATGGGCTACGTATTAGTGTATCTATCACTGCATTGGAAGATGTCTATTTTAATTACAATCAACAGATGGCAACCGGCTTCCGTCATGATGACTGCCTGTTCTATATGCCGGGGTTCTGGTATCGACGTAATCTACGTTCACCCAAAGAGGCTCCTTCATTCCATACATCAGATAGTTGGATTGTAAGCGAAGACAGGTTAAGTGCACCTCTTACGGGAATTTTCTGTGAGAAGACACAACGTTTTATGACTGTCAACAGACTGGATAAGTTTGTAAACAGCACTTTGGCCACGCATCGGGAAGGTGAGATTATTCTTTCGGATAAGACATCTTTGGGGTATACCGGATTTGAAAATAAAGGTGGTGTTGCTACTCTTTCTTTCGGTTTTCCTTATCGGGAAGCTCCCAAAAGTTATATTCGTAAATTGACATTAGCTCCGGCTGTGACTGCTTATCAGCTTCTGAAAAAAGGAGAAACTATTTTGTTGACCTGGCAAATTGTTGAAGGTGAAGTCAAAGACTATTCTGATTTTGTGCGCCATACCTGGGAATATTGTTATGATACATATTCTCCCAAGCCTGTTGATACTCCCTACTCAATTGAGTATATGAAGCAGACTCTTAGCCAATTCTTTGTAAGTAGTTTTGTTGATAAATATCCATTGGTATATAATTCGGGCATACATCTTAGGATAGACGCATGTACAAGTAATGGGCAGGCAGAGGTCGGTTTTATCGGTCGTGTTCTTCTGAATGCATTCAATGCTTGGGAATATGGCTGGGAATGTAACCGGGAGGATTTGAAGGCTAATAGTACTAAAGTCTTTGATAGTTACCTGAAGAATGGTTTCACAGAGGCAGGCTTTTTCAAGGAATCGGTTAATTTTGATAAGAATTCTGAAGATCCTGTTCATAGCATCCGTCGTCAGTCAGAAGGGCTTTATGCAATCTTCCATTTCCTGGCTTATGAAAAAGAAAAAGGACGTAAACATCCGGAATGGGAACAACGATTGAAGAAAATGCTGGATATGTTTCTGCAATTGCAAAATGCTGACGGCAGTTTTCCACGTAAGTTTCGTGACGATTTCACTATTGTAGATAAAAGTGGGGGAAGCACTCCTTCTGCTACATTGCCTTTGGTGATGGGATATAAGTATTTCAAGGATAAACGTTATTTGGATAGTGCTAAGCGGACTGCAGGTTATCTGGAGAAAGAATTGATTTCTAAAGCAGATTATTTCTCATCTACCCTTGATGCGAATTGTGAAGATAAAGAAGCATCACTTTATGCTGCAACTGCTACTTATTATCTTTCATTGGTTACTAAGGGAGAGGAACATAAACATTATGCTGACCTGACAAAGCAAGCCGCTTATTTCGCCTTATCATGGTATTATTTGTGGGATGTTCCTTTTGCTCCCGGTCAGATGCTGGGTGATATTGGTTTGAAAACACGTGGCTGGGGAAATGTATCAGTAGAAAATAATCATATCGATGTCTTTGTGTTTGAATTTGCCGATGTGCTTCGTTGGCTGTCGAACGAGTATAACGAGTCTCGCTTTTCAGATTTTGCAGAAGTAATTTCAACTTCTATGCGCCAATTATTACCTTATGAAGGGCATATGTGCGGTATTGCAAAGGTAGGTTATTATCCGGAGGTTGTCCAACATACAAGTTGGGATTATGGAAAGAATGGTAAAGGATACTATAATGATATTTTTGCGCCCGGATGGACTGTTGCTTCTTTGTGGGAGCTGTTTACACCAGGGCGTGCAGAGACTTTTATGAAAAAGTAATTATAATAAATTAATTTGTAATGACGTCTAGAAGAGATTTTCTTAAAAAAGCTGGGCTGCTTAGTGCTGCTTTTGCAGTTCCTGCCCTTAATGTGAATGGCGATACCCTACAGTCTAAAATACGTCTGAAGAACACTAAGATTGCGGTGGACGATCGATGGGATGTTATTGTAATCGGTGGTGGACCTGGTGGATGTACCGCTGCAATTTCTGCAGCTAGGGAAGGTGCTAAGACTTTATTGATTGAGGCAATGGGGCAACTTGGTGGTATGGGAACTGCAGGGATGGTTCCGGCATGGTGTCCGTTTTCGGATGGTGAGAAAATCATTTATAGGGGATTGGCGGAAAAGATATTCGAGGCATCAAAAAAAGGAGTGCCTCATGAGAGAAAACAGAAGTTGAACTGGGTGAACATAAATCCCGAATATCTGATGCAGGTTTATGATCAAATGGTCGCTGATTCGGGAGCTCAGGTTCTTTTCTTTTCGAGGGTTGCAGCCGTTGAGATGTCAGCAAATGATACAATAGACGCTATCATTGTGGCAAATAAATCCGGACTTGTCGCATTCAAGGCGAAAGTCTTTATTGATGCAACAGGAGATGGTGATGTGGCTGCATGGGCAGGTGCTTCCTTTAAAAAAGGAGGAGAGGATGGAGTAGTGCAAAGTTCTACTTTATGTTTCTCGTTTGCCAATGTCGATAGCTATCACTATAATCTCATAGGCCCTTCATTACATACGAGTAACAAGAATAGTCCTATTTATGATGTGATTAAGTCCGGAAAATATCCATTGATAGGCAAACATTTCAATAGTAATCTGATTGGTCCGGATGTGGTTCAGTTCAATGCAGGGCATATTGATAATGTTGATTCGACCGATCCATGGGATACTACGCGGGCAATGGCTATCGGTAGGCAGATAGCAGAGCAATATTTGGAAGCACTGAAAGAAGTGCGGCCCAAGGCTTTTGGTAGTGCTTTTGTAGTGAAGACTGCCTCCTTGCTGGGAGTCAGAGATAGCCGTCGGATTGAAGGGGATTATACGTTTACTTTTCAGGACTGGCTGGAACGCAAAACGTTTGAAGATGAGATCGGACGTAACTGTTACTATATTGATGTTCATAAGCCAGGCCATAAAGAGACACGTTACAAAAAAGGAGAGTCGCATGGAATCCCTTATCGTTGTCTGACACCCAAAGGATTAAAGAATCTATTGGTGGCTGGTCGTTGTATCTCTACTGATGAAGAGGCTTTTGGAAGTTTGCGGGTAATGCCTCCTTGTCTGGTGACGGGGGAAGCCGCTGGAATGGCTGCTGTGCATGCCATCAAACAGACAAGGAATGACGTTCATAAAATTGATACTGTTTTGTTGCGTAAAAGGTTAAAAGAAGAAGGACAATACTTTTTATAAATGCTTGGAGGAGGTATTTTATAAGATGTATCTCTTGACAAATGCTTTTAAATGTTGTATCTTTATAGTCGAAAAAAGAATCTAAACCTTGTAAATAGCAGATAAAAGAGTATGAAACTAGTGACTTAAATGATATAATATTACAACAAATATAGAGAATATTTCTAGCATACACTAAGAATGGTGGGCTGGATATAAGCAAGAAGGCTGCAAATTTTACAAAATTTGCAGCCTTCTTGTTGTAAAAAATAGAAATAAAAAACCGGAAATCAGCTTTTGGAGTTTCTAATAAACATGGATACCGTTTATAATAAACTACTCCAAAGTTTATTATAAATATGAGATGCGTTTATGTATGAACCTGTCCATATTTTTGTATACTTCAAAACAAAAGCTTGGAATAGTGCCTGTCGGAGGTAACTATAATAAACAAATTAGGAAGTAATCTAATGATACAAGTTATTCGTTTTATGCAAAATTTAGACGTGAAGTTCCAGTATGAAACGGGTTCCTTTGGTATAGCCGATATCTAGCGTTAGGCTACCATTCATTTTTGCGGCGATAAGTGAGCAGATTGGTAATCCTAGCCCATCTCCTGTAGTGAGGTCTTTCACTTCCGTGAAAGGTTTGAAGATATTTTCCTGTTGCTCTGCCGGAATACCGATTCCCGTATCCGTCACGATAAACTGATGAGTGTGCGCACCACGTTTCTTGAACTCAAGGCTGATACGTCCTTGTTCGGTGTAGAAGGCTGCATTTCTCAATAAATAGAGAAGGATACGTTCCAGTTGTTCCTTGTTTGTCTTTACCTGAAGTTTGGGAGCATTAACTGAAGGAGTAACATCTATTTTTATATGCTCCTTAACCTTGTCCATTACATTTTCGCAGAAAGTACCTACGTTGATTTCACCCAATTCATAGAGTTCGGTTAATGAATTCTCTAATGAAGACAGCTCCTGGATATCATCGCTGAATTTCTTTAGAGCAGCGACCTGGCTCTGCATTTGGCTCGCTTCTTGAGGGGCTTTCTGTAAAAGTTCATTCGCAGAAGTAGCTAACGTATTCAAAGTCGGCTCCATCTGTGAAGATATGTTCTGTATGAATTTGGTTTTTAATTCATTATGTTCATTGGCAATCTTCACACTTTTCTTTAATTTGCGGTTGCCGGCGATAAATCTCAGTAATATGGCGGCCAGTATTGCCAGTCCGGCTACGAGGATGACTACAAGAACACACAGGCCTATAATGATGTATTGTTTGGCTGATAGCGTGTCGTCTTTTTCTTGTATAGTCAGTTGGCTTTCGTCATATTTCCTTTTCAGTACATTCAGTTCGTCTTGAGCTGTCAGCGCTTTCACGGAGTCTGTCCAAACGATGTAACTTTCATAGGTGCGTTCCATTAAAGGGGCGTTATTGGCTTTACGGGCAATTCCGATAAGGTTTTTGTAGCAATCACTCACTTTGGCGTAGTCTTTCTTTTCCTTGTATTGATTAATTAGTTTGCGGAAACAGGCATCACCTTGTGTGTTTTGGTTAAATGTATAGTAATAGTTGGCTTTTGTATACAGTAAAACTTCTGTCAGTGAGTCATTCTTGGCAAGGTTAGCGGTTTCTTCCAATTTATTCAGCTGTGTTTTTGCCTGAGCTGGATTTTTAAGTGCCGTGTACATCTGCAATCGCTCCTTGTTCACGAGGAAGCGGAGGTCATAAAAGACTTTCTTCTGATTTTGCTCTCCGGCCCATATAAGTTGGTCCATGTCACGACAAAGTTCGAATCCTTCTTTGTAAAAGTTCTCTCTGACGTATAAAGCGTTGGCCTGAACACCACATTCTATTGCCTGTGGATAGTTTTCGCGGGTTGCAAATGCTTCGTATGCCTTTTTGAATAAGTAACGTGCTTTGATGTAATCTTTTTGGTTGAGGCTACTTTGTGCTTGTTCTTTTAATTCTGTGGCTCTGTCTCGGGGAGTTTGAGCATAAGTCATTATACTCAAACAAAATGTCATTAAAATAGCTATTATCGATTTTCTCATATTAGAATTTATTTATTTGTTACAAATGTAAAACAAATATATGAAAAAAGATAGTGCTGATGATGAAATAATTCTCTTCTGTTTATATTCATTGTTATTATCCAGCCCAGTTCTCTCTGTCGAGATTCCGATAACTGATAGCCTCTGCCAAATGATTGGGGAGTATTTGTTCTGCTCCTTCCAAATCGGCGATTGTACGGGCAACTTTTAAAATCCGGTCATAGGCTCGGGCAGACAGATTGAGCCGTTCCATAGCATTTTTCAGTAATGCGAGTCCTTTGGCATCCGGTTGAGCATACATTGCAAGCAGTTTGCTGTTCATTTGTGCATTGCAATAAATTCCGGTATATTCAGTGTATCGTTTTTCCTGCATTTGACGGGCTTTTATCACTCGTTGCCTGATGAGATTGCTCGATTCTCCCTGTCTTTGATCGGAAATCTTATCAAAGGGTACAGGTACAATCTCTATCTGAATGTCGATGCGATCTAATAATGGACCGGATATCTTATTCAAGTACTTTTGAACCTGTCCGGGGCTGCATACGCATGCTTTTGTCGGATGGTTGTAATATCCACAGGGGCATGGGTTCATGGATGCAATCAGCATCAGATTGGCCGGATAGCTGATAGTACTTTTGATGCGGGAAATAGTGATCTGGCGGTCTTCCAATGGTTGACGCAACACTTCCAACACTCCTCGGTTGAATTCCGGCAATTCATCTAAAAAAAGTACCCCATTATGTGCCAGACTGATTTCTCCGGGTTGTGGAAAACTACCTCCGCCAACCATCGCCACCTGGGAAATTGTGTGGTGCGGGTCGCGGAATGGGCGTTGGGAAATCAATGATGAACCGCGTTTCAGTTGTCCGGCAACTGAATGTATCTTGGTGGTTTCCAAACTTTCGCCCAGTGAAAGAGGAGGAAGAATGGAAGGAAGGCGTTTGGCCATCATCGATTTACCGCTACCCGGAGCACCTACCATTATTAAATTATGCCCTCCGGCTGCTGCAACTTCTAGTGCCCTTTTTACATTCTCTTGCCCTTTAACGTCTGCAAAATCCAAGTCACAGTTCGTCTGTTGTTGATAGAATTCTTCCCGTGTATTAACAACAGTCGGCTCTAATTCGCGTTCATTATTGAAGAATTCGATGACCTCCTTGATATTACTGACTCCGTATACTTTTAATTGATTGACAACGGCAGCTTCCCGTGCGTTTTGTTGGGGGATGATTAGTCCTTCGAAACCATCTTCGCGCGCTTTGATAGCAATGGGAAGCGCACCTTTGATAGGTTGTATACTTCCGTCCAGACTTAGTTCGCCCATTAACAAATAGCGGGAAAACTTCTCGGAAGAGATTGTTTCGTTAGCCCCTAACAATCCGATGGCAAGAGGCAAGTCATAAGCTGAACCCTCTTTTCGGATGTCGGCTGGTGCCATATTGACTACTATATTGCTAGTGGGCATTTTATAGCCATTTACCAGCAATGCGGAGATAATACGTTGATGGCTTTCTTTGACCGCAGAATCCGGAAGGCCGACGAGATAGAACATACAGCCGCGCGAGCTGTTGACTTCGATTGTGATGAGTGTTGCATCAATCCCTTGAACAGCCGCTCCGAATACTTTAATTAACACGTTTGATTATTGATTATTTTTTCTTCTTATTGTCTTGTTTTTCCTTTTCTTCAGCAGCAGTGACTACTTCCTCAATTTTCTTCTTTAATTGTTCTCCTTTGAGGTTTTTCGCGAGAATCTTACCGTCTGCCGACAGAAGAATGTTGCTGGGAACTTGCTTGATGGCGTATTGTTTGGCTACTTCGGAATTTAGTCCGCCAAAATCACAGACTTGCTCCCAATTGAGCGTATCACGTTTTATAGCATCCTGCCATTCTTGTTTATCTATATCAAGGGAGATACCGAGCATGGCTATATGTTTGTTCTTCTTATATTTTTGATAGATCTCTTTTAACTCGGTATTGCTTTGGTGATTGGAAATGCTATCTCCCCATGAAGCCCAAAAGTTGATTAACAGGTTCTTTTTCTTGAAATCTTCTGATGACCGGGTAATTTTCTCTCCTTTTATATTAGATAGACTGAAAAAGGGGGCATATTTGCCTGTCCCTGTTCTCTCTGACAGAGAGATGGCTTCGTTGAGCTGTTCAATATACAGCTTGTCTTGCAATATTCCTGTCATGATTTCAATTAGCTTCTTTATTTTGTTGAAATCGGGCGAATCTTTCTGAACAAAGTATTTATCCAACAAGTAGAGGCTGACAAAAGAAGAATGATGCTTCATGATGAATTCTTCTGCTTTTTGCTCTAAATCTTTCTCGGATGGGGTAGGCAGGCTATTTAGTTCTTTCTGAAAGTTTGTAAACTCTTCATTATATATATTACCATTGATATCCAGATATTCCGGGTGATTGACATCTCCTTTTATTTTGATTTGATTTCCTTTGTCAAGGAAGATTGGATATTCTGTCTGATTGTCAATAAGTAAAAAGGCAGAAGTAATGGTGTCTATTGAAGCTGTATAAGAGAATTTATCGTTCTTCGCGAAAATGGTATCTATCCGGTCGAATGATTCGTCCATTCCATACAGATAAAGCGTATCTGTGCCCAGACCTTTGATTTCCCCGGTTATGCTAACCTTCTTTGAAGATTTACCACAACTGCATAGACAAATGATTATGAGGATTAAAATGCTACTCTTTTTCATTGCTTTGATTTCTTTTCTGCGAAAGTACGGTTTTTACAGATAAAAAAAAAGAATTGCCCGTCATTTATAATGACAGGCAATTCTTAATATTTAAAATAGAGTGGTAATTCTCTTATTTAATGATGTTCATGAAATCTGCATTTGTGAAGAATTTAGCAAATTCCAAGTCAGTAGCTGCTTTCTTAGCTAATGAAGAATCTTTAGCAACTGCGCTCTTCAAGCTGCTTGTTACCATAGAAGAATTATTAGTTCTAGCGCCTAAAACTGCCATCAGGTAGTCAGTGTAAGCATCAGGTCTTTCTACGTTAGCCAACGTGTTTTTAGCTTTGTTATAGTCCTTAGCAAGGATTTGAGCCAAAGCAGCACTGTTAGTCTTAGAGTCACCGAATGAGTTTACTGCTCTTTCATATTGACCTTGAGCGATGTACAGGTTACCCATAGATTCGCCAAGTTCTTTTGTGCCGGCAGCTTTACCGAAGTATGCTTCTGCAGCAGCTTTGTCACCCTTCATCAAAGAGATCAAACCTAAGTTCATGTTAACTTCAGGAGTAGCATTAACGCTGGCAGCTTTCTTGAAGTAAGATTCTGCTTTGTCAATGTTACCAGCCTGGTAAGCTAATTTACCTAAGTTGTTGTAACCACGGTAATCGTTCGGGAACTGTTTGGTAGCTTGAGTGTAGATAACTTCTTGCTTAGCAGGATCGCTAGTCAGTGTAGCAGCATACAGCAATTCTTCTACGTTCAGTTCAGAAGGATTAGAAGAAGCCAACTTAGCGATTTCTTCGTCAGACTTACCGATGATTTCATAGTTCAAAGTCAAACGAGAACGACGCAATTGAGGAAGAATAGTGTTAGCCAATTCTTTGTATACAGCAGAGATGTTTTTGATTTCGCTTTCTCTTTGAGCAGGATCTTGGTACATTGCAATAACGCGGAGAATCAACTCTTTGTCTTGGATGTTAGATTTAGAAACCAGTTCTTGGAAACCTTCCCAGTCCTGTGCAGTATATTTAGCATCGATTGGAGCATCGATTTTTGCTTTCTTCAGGTCTTTGCTCAACATTTTAGTTGTGTTGCCTTCACGGTTTTCAGCAAGAGTAGTATTCAAGCTTACACCACCATCAGGAGAAGCGTATGCAGAAACTTCGATGTTGCTGATCTTCTTGTTAGCAGCTTCGTTGACGTTAGCTACTTCTTTGTTGAATTCTTTAGCAGTCTTCAATTCGCTGGAACGAATGTTAGCTTGTTGGATCAAGAACATGATGTTGGCATCGTGTTTTTCTTTGATGATACGTTGGAAAGCGTCTTCGCCCAATGCAGGGTTAGCGTTACCTAATGTATTGTTTACTAATTCAGAAGTAGAGATTACACCATCAGCTATTTTCACAGCAGGAATAGTCACCACTTTCTTTCCGATAGTAGCTTTGAATTCCAGATACAATTCTGACTTAGCCATTTCAGGAACATAGTCAAAAGAAGTTTTCATCGTGTAGCTACCGCCCATCTTGTAAGAGATAGTCTGGTCGTTACCTTCCACTTTTTCACCTTGGAAAGTAGCTGGTTGGCCTTTAGCTTCGCCGCCATTCCATTTCAAAACCGGAGTAACTTCTACAACCGCTTTTTTGTTGAAATACTTTTCAGGAAATTTACCATTGATGGTCGCAGGAACTTTACCACCTACTGCCTCCAGCACTTGCGGAGTAACAGTGAAGTAATCAGCTGACAATTCACCCATTTTTTTGCTGCAAGAAGAGAATAATGCAACAACCATTGCCATGAGTAAAGGCAAGTACAACTTCTTAGTCATTTTAGGTATAAATTAAATGTTTGTAATTGAAATATCGTCTATTTGCCAATCTCCTTCTGCTCACACAGAAAAAGTAACGCAAAGATATTAATTCTTAATATAATTATATAGATAAGGGGGCGATTTTATCATAATTTAATGAAATAACTCCTCTTTTTCTTTCCTATACTTGATATTTCGTGGGTGATGCTCGATAATCTCACTACGAAGCATATTGCGGTCGATGTGGGTATAGATTTCCGTTGTCGCAATGGATTCATGTCCGAGCATACATTGAATGGCTCTCAAATTGGCTCCACCTTCCAGTAAATGAGTGGCAAAGGAGTGCCGGAAAGTGTGCGGACTGATGTTTTTGGTAATACCCGCTTTTTGTGCTAATTCTTTTATCATGTGAAAGATCATAATCCGGGAAAGACCTTTGCCTCTCCGCTGACTGACGAAAACGAAATCCTCATGCCCTTTTTTCACTTCAATCTGGTTACGGTCTGTGATGTAAAGCTTTATTTCATTAATAGCCCGGGGGGAGATTGGTACGAGTCGTTGTTTGCTTCCTTTTCCTTCTACTTTGATAAAGCCTTCATCAAAATAGAGGTCGGATAGTTTAAGGGTGATAAGTTCTGATACCCGAAGTCCGCAGCTGTATAGTGTTTCTAAAATAGCTCTGTTTCGCTGTCCTTCAGCTTTGCTGCGGTCGACGGCGGAGATAATCCGGTCAATTTCCTCCACAGTCAGTACTTCGGGAAGTTTGAAACCTATTTTAGGGCCTTCTAATAGTTCACTGGGATCTGCTTCCAGATAGTTTTCGAGGATGAGGAAACGGAAAAATGATTTGATTCCTGATAAGATGCGGGCTTGTGAACGGGGATGAATGCCGATGTCATGTAATCCGGCCGCAAAACGTTGAAGATCGGACAGGCATACGTCCAATACGTAAATCCCTTCCAATGTCAGAAAGCTCATCAGTTTGTCCAGATCCGTCAGATAGGCATCCAGAGTATTAAGAGATAAGGACTTTTCGAGTTTGAGATACTGCTGATACTTCCTGATTATCAGCTCTTGTTGTTCCTTCTTATGCTTTTTTTCGTTGATTTCCATTTCTTTTTTCTACCTTTGCACATTCTTTCAGATACAAAGGTATAAAAAAACAGGATTGCGCGATGAAGATACAAATTATTAATGGCCCGAATATTAATCTGTTGGGTAAGCGTGAACCTTCCATTTACGGAAGCGTTACATTTGAAGATTACTTGGCTGATCTTCGCAAAAGATACGTTGACGTGGAGATCGACTATTTTCAATCGAACATCGAGGGAGAAATGATAGACTGCATACAGCAGGTGGGATTTGATGTGGATGGTATAATCTTGAATGCAGGTGCGTATACACATACTTCCATAGCTTTGCAGGATGCTATTCGTTCTGTGACATCTCCGGTGATTGAGGTGCATATTTCTAATGTGCATAGTCGCGAGTCTTTTCGGCACGTATCGATGATTGCTTGTGCTTGTAAAGGAGTGATTTGTGGCTTTGGGCTAAATTCGTACCGTTTGGCTTTGGAGGCTTTATTGGATAGATAATAAATAAGGTAATAATATATAATAGGTAGAAAGACTATGTTATTGAAACAGACTAAGATTGTGGCTTCCATCTCGGATAGACGTTGTGATGTGGATTTTATAAAACAGTTGTTTGAAGCTGGGATGAATGTAGTGCGTATGAATACAGCGCATGCTAGCCGTGAAGGTTTTGAAGCTTTGATTGCAAATGTACGTGCTGTGTCCAACCGTATTGCGATTTTGATGGATACAAAAGGTCCGGAAGTTCGTACAACGGCTAATGCAGAGCCGATTCCATATAAAATAGGAGAGAAAGTAAAGATTGTAGGTAATCCGGATTTGGAAACAACTCGTGAGTGTATTGCTGTTTCATATCCGAACTTTGTGTCTGACCTGAATATCGGCGGTACGATTCTGATTGATGATGGCGATCTGGAACTGGAAGTTATTGATAAGACGGATGGTTATTTGCTGTGTGAAGTTAAGAACGATGCTACTTTGGGAAGCCGTAAAAGCGTAAATGTCCCGGGTGTTCGCATCAATCTTCCTTCATTAACGGAAAAAGACCGTAACAATATTCTTTATGCTATCGAAAAGGATATTGATTTTATCGCTCACTCTTTCGTACGCAACCGTCAGGATGTACTTGACATACGTGAAATTCTGGATGCACATAATAGTGATATTAAGATTATTGCTAAGATTGAGAATCAGGAAGGGGTGGATAATATCGATGAAATCCTGGAAGTGGCAGATGGCGTAATGGTTGCCCGTGGTGACTTAGGTATCGAGGTGCCTCAAGAACGTATTCCGGGAATCCAGCGTGTATTGATTCGCAAGTGTATTCTGGCAAAGAAGCCGGTAATCGTTGCTACTCAAATGCTCCATACAATGATAAATAATCCTCGTCCGACTCGTGCGGAAGTGACTGATATTGCCAATGCAATCTACTATCGTACAGATGCTTTGATGTTGAGCGGAGAAACCGCTTATGGTAAGTATCCGGTAGAAGCGGTGAAAACGATGACTAAAATTGCGGCTCAGGCAGAAAAAGATAAACTGGAAGAAAATGATATCCGTATTCCGTTAGATGAGAATAGTAATGATGTTACGGCGTTCCTTGCTAAACAAGCAGTAAAAGCTACTTCTAAGTTAAAAATACGTGCTATTATTACTGATAGTTATAGCGGACGCACTGCTCGTAATCTGGCTGCTTTCCGTGGAAAGTATCCAGTGCTGGCTATCTGCTATAAAGAAAAGACAATGCGTCATTTGGCTTTGTCTTATGGTGTGGAAGCTATCTATATGCCGGAATTGGCTAACGGACAGCAATATTACTTTGCGGCATTGCGTCGTCTGTTGAAAGAAGGCCGTTTGCAGCCTTCCGATATGGTAGGTTATTTAAGTAGTGGTAAGGCAGGAACAAAGACCTCATTCCTCGAAATCAATGTAGTGGAAGATGCTTTGAAGCATGCAGAGGAGACTGTATTACCTAACAACAACCGTTATCTTTAATTTTTAAAGGGGTAAGTTTTATGCAGGAAACCGAATCGATAGACGAATATATTTTGCAGCATATTGATCCCGAGAGCGATTACTTGAAATCGCTCTATCGGGATACGCATGTAAAGCTTCTTCGTCCTCGTATGGCTTCCGGGCATTTGCAGGGACGGATGCTGAAGATGTTTGTAGAAATGATTCAGCCTCGTCAGATATTGGAAATCGGAACGTATAGCGGCTACTCCGCCCTTTGTTTGGCGGAAGGTCTGCCGGAAGGTGGACTGTTGCATACGTTTGAGATCAATGATGAACAAGAGGACTTTACCCGTCCATGGCTGGAGAAATCACCGTTTGCCGATAAAATTCGTTTTTATATAGGTGATGCTTTAGAACTTGTTCCGCGTTTAGGTGTTACTTTTGATATGGCTTTTATTGATGGTGATAAACGTAAGTATATTGAATACTACGAGATGACATTGGCGTATCTTTCCGAAGGCGGATATATCATTGCTGATAATACTTTGTGGGACGGGCATGTGCTTGAACAGCCTCGCAATACGGACGCTCAAACAATTGGTATTAAAGCCTTTAATGATTTGGTAGCACAAGATGTGCGAGTGGAAAAAGTAATACTTCCTTTGCGTGACGGATTAACGATCATAAGGAAGAAAATAGTAAGTAGTAAATCGTAAAACAGTAAATAACTTTATGGAAACAACCAGACAGAATAAGATATCTCGCCTGTTGCAGAAAGAGCTAAGTGAGATATTCCTGCTTCAAACAAAGTCCATGCCAGGTACATTGGTCTCTGTTAGCGCAGTTCGTATCAGTCCTGATATGAGTATTGCCCGTGTCTACCTTAGTGTTTTTCCTTCAGAGAAAGCAGAAGAGATGGTGAAGAATATCAATAACAATATGAAATCCATTCGTTATGAGCTTGGGACTCGTGTACGTCACCAACTACGTATCATTCCTGAACTGAAATTTTTCGTGGATGATTCATTGGATTATATTGAGAAAATAGATTCATTGCTGAAGTGAAATAATTCATTGCAGAGGTGAACTTCCCTTTTTATATAGCCAGGCGTTATCTTTTTTCAAAGAAAAAGCATAATGCTATTAATATCATATCCGGCATTTCCGTATGTGGAGTGGCTCTTGCTACGCTTGCTTTGATTTGCACTCTTTCTGTTTTTAATGGCTTTCAGGATATGGTGGCCAGCTTTTTTACGGCTTTTGATCCGCAGTTGAAAATTACGGTCCGTGAAGGAAAAGTCTTTGATGCACAAGATGAACGGATTCGTGCCGTTTGTGCGCTTCCTGAAGTGGAGGTGTTTACAGAGACGCTCGAAGAGAATGCAATGGTGCAATACAAGGACCGTCAGGCTATGGTTGTACTAAAAGGGGTGGAAGATAATTTTGAAGAGTTGACGGCCATAGACAGCATACTTTATGGCGCGGGAGAATTCGTTCTTCATGATTCGATCGTGAATTATGGCGTCATGGGAGTGGAATTGGTTGCGACTTTGGGAACTGGTTTGGAGTTTGTCGATCCTCTTCAGGTATATCTTCCCAAGCGAAATGCCAAAGTGAACATGGCAAATCCCGGCGCTTCTTTTAACCGTGATTATCTATATTCGCCAGGTGTCGTATTTGTGGTGAATCAGCAAGAATATGATGGAAAATATATTTTGACTTCTCTCGATTTTCTTCGTCAGCTTCTGGATTATACAACAGAAGTCTCTGCGATGGAATTGAAATTGAAATCTAATGTAAATACTTCATCGGTACAATCTAAAATAGAAAACATACTAGGTGATGATTTTGTTGTTCAGAATCGTTATCAGCAGCAGGCAGATGTTTTCCGTATTATGGAGATAGAGAAGCTAATCTCTTATTTGTTCCTCACTTTTATTTTAATGATAGCCTGTTTTAATGTGATAGGCTCCCTTTCTATGTTGATCTTGGATAAGAAGGATGATGTAGTAACTTTGCGAAGTCTTGGAGCTAGTGATAAACTCATCTCCCGAATATTCCTCTTTGAAGGACGTCTCATTTCTCTTTTTGGCGCTATTTCCGGTATTGTCCTGGGCTTAATCCTATGTTTTATCCAACAGAAATTCGGTATAATTTCATTGGGAGGCGGTGGTGGTACTTTTGTTGTAGACGCCTATCCTGTCAGCGTTCACGCTTGGGATGTCGTATTAATCTTTATCACAGTTTTAGCTGTTGGTTTTCTTTCCGTATGGTATCCTGTACGTTATCTAAGTAAGAGACTTTTATAGCTAAATGGTAATGTTTTTATTATAGCCATTTTTCTATAATTGATAACTTTTAATGCCTTTTTATGGTGTTTTATTTTCGTAATTGATACGATACTGCTATATTTGGCTCAATTTTGTTAATTGGAAATAATCTATAAATACTTCTGTGAAACTTGAGAATAATGAAATATGTAGAATAGTAGACGGCGATGAAATTGCTTTCAATCGTTTTATGGAGCATTATTCTTCGCGTTTATATCACTATACATTTGCGCTACTTGGCCAGAAGGAGTCAGCTGAAGAGATTGTGAGTGATGTTTTTTTTGAAGTTTGGAAAAATAGAAAAAGTCTGGCTGAAATTGGCAATATGAATGCTTGGATCCAGACAATCACCTATCGAAAAGCGATTTCTTTTTTGAGGAAGGAAACTGGAAAGTATGAATTGTCATTTGATGATATCGAAGATTTTATTTTTGAGCCGGTTCAATCTCCAGCCGAAGAGATGATTAGTAAAGAAGAAATGGCTAAAATTAATGACGCCATTCAACAACTTCCTCCCAAGTGTAAACATGTCTTTTTCTTGGCAAAAATAGACGGACTTCCCTATAAAGATATCGCAGATATGTTGAACATATCAGTGAAGACTATCAATAACCATATTGCTTTTGCGTTAGATGAAATTGCTAAAAGATTGAATATGAAATCTCGCAAGAGCTAAGTTTTTTACTCTCCTGCTTATTAATGCCTTATTTTTTCACATAGCTAACTCCACTTTTATTCTTTTTACCCGAAAAATGAAAAAAAATCATTTTTGACTGGGAGATTTTTTTTTTAGTTGCGTCTTTATCTATAGAACAACATTAAAATAGGATTATGAGCTTGAAAGAATACCATCGTCTCGCAGATTTATTTAGTAAATTGAATTCTCAAGAAAATATTGAGGATGATTTTACTTCTATGCCTGATGCTGAGAAGTTGAAATTCTTTTGGGAAAATTGTGTGCAGGAAAAGATTGATTCATCTTCTATCATAGAGAAGACTCAACGAAAGATGCGAAAAGATGCTATGAAGCGCAGAAAGAAATATTTCTTAGTTGCTTCAGCTTCTATTGCTGCTTCCTTTTTGATTTGTATTTCAACTATTTATTTTTTAAATCAGAATGGAAGTGTTAATTTAGACTTTCAGGCTATTGCTGAAGAAATGGATAGCCAATCTGTTGAGGAAGTGACTCTTATTACTTCCAAGGAACAGCTTAATTTGGATGAAGATGTTTTCATTAAGTATTCGAAAGAGGGGAAAGTTGCTGTCAATTCACAAGTGATAAAAGAGAAAGAAGAGAAAACCAAAGAGGAACAAGAATATAATCAGCTACTTGTTCCTGCGGGGAAAAGGGCTAGAGTAGAATTGTCTGATGGGACTCGGCTGGTCGTTAACTCCCAGTCAAAAGTGATTTATCCTCGTTGTTTTAAAGGAGACATTCGTAAAATCTATGCCCAAGGAGAAGTTTTCCTGGAAGTTGCGCATGATAAGAAACATCCTTTTATAGTGGAGTCTGATGATTTTAAACTGCAAGTGTTAGGAACGAAGTTCAATATCTCGAATTATAAAGGAGGAACAACTAATATTGTATTGGTGGAAGGTGCGGTAGAAGTTACTGATAAGAATGAAAAGAAAGCACGTTTGAATCCTAATGATCTGTTGAATATAGCAAATGGTACAATTGCTTATCAGAAGCAAGTTGATGTAGCAGAGTATATTAGTTGGGTAGAGGGGATCATGTTATTGAATGGTAATGATTTGTCGCAGATCATTCAAAGACTAAGCATCTACTATGGTATATCTATTCAATGTGATCCAATTATTGGTAAAGAAAAAGTGTATGGGAAATTAGATTTGAAAGATGATATAGACGAGGTGATTGAATGTATTCAGCAAACCCTGCCATTCACGATCGAAAAAAGTGATACTAGTATATATTTAAATAAATAATTTTTTTAATTAATCTTTTAATATGTTTGCCTATGAAGAACAGACTGCCATTATGACAAAAAAAAATCGGATAAATATTGCCGTATTTACCCGATAGTAATTCCCTAGTTAAATCAATAAATCCAAAATTGTTAACCTAAAAAGAAATTTTTATGGTAAAGAAAACTATTTTTTTACACTTAAAGAAAAGACTTAAGCTTTTTTGCATTATAAACGTCTTTTTTATGATTCCATTCTCTTCATTCGGTACTAATTCTATTAGTTGGAATTCCGAAGAAGATTTATTCTCAGTACAGTATGAGAATGTTACAGTTAAAGATATTTTAGATTATATCGAAAAACATAGTAAGTATATTTTTATTTACTCTGCTAATGTTCAGAAAAATCTGAATAACAAAGTCTCCATTTCAGTTTCCAATAAGAAAATAGATGCTGTATTAAAAGAGTTGTTCTCAGAGACAGGACTGAATTATAAGATGTCGGGAAGACAAATTACTATTTCGGTGCCAGAAGCTCCTAAAGTACAACAAACTACACAACAAAAGGGTATTAAGGTAACAGGTAACGTTTCAGATGAAAAAGGTGAGCCTTTGATTGGTGTAACAATCATTTTGAAAAATGATTCCACAGTGCATGCATTGACAGACATGAATGGTAATTATAGTATTATTGTTCCTGAAAGAAAATCTGTGCTTTCTTTCCGTTATATTGGTTTTGTTCCTAAAGAAGAGGTTGTTAATAACCGGAAGGTTGTTAATGTACAAATGGTAGAAGATGTTGGTCAATTAGATGAGGTTGTAGTGGTTGCCTATGGCGCACAAAAGAAAGAGTCTGTTGTTGGTTCTATCACAACGATTGAGCCTGCTAAGTTAAAGGTTTCTACTACTCGTTCAATAAGTAATAATCTGGCTGGTACAGTTGCCGGTGTATTAGCTGTGCAACGTTCTGGTGAACCGGGATATGATAATTCTTCTTTCTGGATTCGTGGTATTAGTACATTCCAGGATGCCGGACAAAACCCATTGGTTTTGATTGATGGTATAGAACGCGATTTGAATAATATTGATCCTGAAGAGATAGAATCTTTTTCTGTGTTGAAAGATGCTGCTGCAAGTGCTGTTTATGGAGTGCGGGGAGCTAATGGTGTTATTTTAATTAATACAAAACGCGGACAAGTTGGTAAACCTCGTGTGACTGTAAAGGCTGAATTTGCAGCTACACAGCCAGTTAAACTTCCCGAGTATTTGGGTGCGGCAGATTATATGCAGGTTTTGGATGATATCTTGATGGATACAGGACAACAGCCTAAATATACAGATCGTATTGCAAAAACTCGTGCAGGTTATGATCCTGATTTATATCCGGACGTGAATTGGATGGATGCAATTGCAAATGATTATGCTTCGAATCAGCGTGTAACAGTAGATATTTCTGGTGGTACAGAGACATTACGTTATTCTTTTGTTGCTGCTGCGTATAATGAACGTGGTATTTTGAAACGTGATAAAAGCTATGATTGGGATCCTACTATTAAATTGCAACGTTATAACGTTCGTTCTAATGTGGATTTGAAATTAAGTCCTACTACGCAATTACGTTTTAATATTGGTGGATATTTGCAAGATAGAAATTCTACAACGAAAGATATATCTCAAATTTTCCAGAAAGCGTTCGTTGCTGTACCTCATGCTTTCCCTGCACAGTATTCCAGTGGACAGATACCGACAACAGAGGAGCCAAACGTTTGGGCATGGGCTACTCAAAGTGGATATAAAAGAAGAAGTGACAGTAAGATTGAAACACTGTTTTCTGTAGAACAAGATTTGAAATTCTTACTTCCGGGATTGAAAGTAAAAGGTACATTCTCATTTGACAGGTTTTCTTCAGGTACTGTTTCTCGTGGAAAGACACCGGATTATTATGTACCTGCTACAGGACGTGATGATGAAGGTAATTTGATTATAGCATCAAAATCCAATGGTACTAATTTCCTGGATTACTCAAAAAGCGGTGACTATGGAAATAAGAGCGTATATATGGAAGCAACTTTGTCTTATGACCGTACATTCGCAGAGAAACATTCCGTTGCTGCAATGTTATTGTTTAATCGTCGTAATTATGATGATGGAAGCAAGTTGCCTTACCGTAATCAGGGATTGGCAGGACGTGCATCTTATACCTATTCGGGTAAATATGTAGGTGAATTTAATTTTGGCTATAATGGCTCTGAAAATTTTGCCAAAGGTAAACGTTATGGCTTTTTCCCTTCAGGAGCAATTGGGTGGATTGTATCGGAAGAGGCATTTATGCAACCATTGCGTAAGGTCATATCTAAATTGAAATTGCGTGCGTCTTATGGTCAGGTAGGTAATGCTAATTTAGGTGGACGCCGTTTTGCGTACCTTTCTACAATTACCGATGACTATGATACATTAAACATGTATAAATGGGGATTGGATAGTAGTTATGGTTTAACTGGTATGGCGGAAGGTGAGTTTGCTGTACAAGATTTGACGTGGGAGATTGTTAATAAGATGAATTTGGGGGTTGAGCTAGGTTTCCTGAATGGTATGATTGATTTGCAATTAGATTATTTCGACGAACGCCGTAAAGATATATTTATGCCACGTGAGTCTGTTCCGATGACGGCTGGATTTATGAAGCAGCCTTGGAAGAATTTTGGAAAAGTGACTAATCAGGGTGTAGAAGTTTCCTTAAATGTTAATAAACAGTTTGGCAAAGACTTATTTGTCAGCTTAATGGGAACATTTACCTATGCTCATAATGAAATAACAGAAAAGGATGAACCTAGTGCAGTAGTTGGTACTAACCGTGCTGAAACAGGACATCCGGTAGGGCAATTAACTGGCTATATAGCAGAAGGTTTGTTTACAGAAGACGATTTTGAAGACGTAAGTACAGGTAAACTGAAAGAAGGAATTCCGACTCAAAGTTTTGTAAGCAAACTCCGCCCGGGAGATATCAGATACAGGGATGTCAATGGTGATGGTAAAGTGGACGTATTTGATAAATCGCCAATCGGAGGAACAAAAGATCCGGAGATAGTATATGGCTTTGGACTGAATATGAAATATAAGGATCTAGATTTTGGAGCTCTCTTTCAAGGAATAGGTCGTAGTTGGAATATTTTAGGATCAAGCATTATTCCGGGTGCCAATAGAGGAGTGACAGGCAATATGTTTACTAATGCAAATGATCGTTGGACTGTAGACAACCCAAGTCAGAACGTATTTTATCCGCGATTGGATGACGGTATAAATAGTAATAATAACCAACCATCTACATGGTGGCTGCGGAATATGAGTTTTTTACGTTTAAAAAACATTGAACTTGGTTATTCCTTACCAAAGAATTTGTGGAGAAATACTACAGTTATATCAGGCATTCGTCTTTTCGTGAGAGGAACAAATCTTTTAACATTCTCAAAATTTGATTTGTGGGATCCGGAAGTCGAAAATACTACAGGGGCTGCGTACCCAATTATGAAATCGTTATCTGCAGGTTTTGAAATTAAATTCTAATAATAGCGCATATGAAAAATAGCATATTAAAATTTATAGTACTAAGTATTATTACGACATTTACTTTTTCTTCTTGTTCTGATTATCTGGATAAGCAACCGGATGACCAGTTGGATTTAGAATCAGTATTTGAGAATAAAAAGAATATGGAACGTTGGCTGGCATATGTTTATCGCGGCCTGCCCGAATATTATACTTATGATGGTCCCGATGCCATAGCTGATGAACTGATTCCTTCAGTTGGTTGGGAAGCGCAAGGATTTAAAGCCATTCAATATCAAAAAGGTAACTGGACAGCAGACAATCCCGGGGTAATTGCTTATTGGAATACTTATCCCAAATATATTCGTTCTGCTTATTTGTTTATAAAACATGCTCACCCATTGGAGGCTGTACCGGCTGAAGAAGTAGACTTTATGAAAGCTGAATGCCGTTTCTTTATAGCTTATTATAATTCTATGATGGCTATAGCTTATGGTTCAGTTCCTATTATTCGCGAGGCTAGTGAAAGTACTTCGGCTGATGATCTGATGTTGAAACAAGAGCCGTTTTATAATGTAATTGATTGGGCAGATCAAGAAATGCTGGAAGCTTCAAAACAATTGCCTGCCACTCAAACTGAAGATAAGAAATATGGCCGTGTGACTTCTGTTGGATGTTTGGCAATGCGTGCTCGTATGTTATTATTTGCTGCTAGCGACTTGGTGAATGGTAATCCTGCATTGGCGAATATAAAAAACATTGATGGAACCCCTATCTTTAATTCTACACATGATCCGGAACGATGGAAAAGAGCAGTAGATGCTTGTAAACTGGTTATCGATGAGGCGGAAGCCGCTGGCTATCATTTGCATTATGAATATTTGGATAACGGTGATATTGATCCTTTTCTTTCTTATCAGAATGCAGTGATGAAGAGATGGAACGAAGCTAACAGAGAATTACTGTTTGTTCGCACAATGGATTCCGGTGGATGGTATGATAAAAACTGTATTCCACGTGGTTTGGGTATTAATGGAGTGGGAGCGATCGGAATAACCCAATCTTTGGTTGATGCTTTTTTCATGAGAAACGGTCAAAGACCTATTATAGGTTATAATTCGGATGGTTCTCCTAAAGTTAACCCTGATGCTAATTATTCAGAGACAGGCTTTAGTACGCAAAAAGAGACCTATTCTACAAAGTGGCAGTATGGGTCTTCAGAAGGAGATCGTAATAAAGATGAAAATGTAGTTGTAGATGCCAATACCTATAAAATGTATTGTGACCGCGAGCCTCGTTTTTATATTTCAGTACTGCATAACGAACAATGGCATATTGGTGGTAAGAGAAATACAGATTTCTATATGGATGGTAAAGACGGTGGTCCTTCTCATGACGCTCCATGGAGCGGCTATCTGGTACGTAAGAGAGTAGATCCATCTGCAAATCCCAAAGAAGGTAGTGGAGATTATAAAAACCGTCATGGTGCATTATGTCGTTTAGCAGAGATCTATTTAAGTTATGCTGAGGCGTTGAATGAATATAGCATTGAGAAGGGCACTTATACTGCCAATCAAAAAGAGATTCTGAAATATGTCAATTTGATTCGTGAGCGTGCGGGTATTCCCGAATATAGTGTTTCAGCTGAAGAAGGCAAGATAACAGCCCCATCAGATCCTGTAGAAATGCGCGAGTTAATTCGTCAAGAAAGGCGTGTGGAATTGAATTGTGAATCTGGACTTCGTTTTAATGATCTGCGTCGCTGGAAATTAGCCGAGAAAGTATTGGATGGTGATTTTTATGGCATGAATGCTTATATTAAAGTATCCGATGCGGACTATAGAAATAAATATTATACTCGTACAGTATATCAGACACGTAAGTTTATAAGCTATTGGTGGCCTATTCCACAGGACGATATTGATAAGAATTGGAATTTGGTACAAACTCCTGACTGGACCGTCGGAAACCAATAAATAGTTATAATATTAATATATTGAATATAGATATGAAAAACGGATATATATTTAAGAAGAACCTTTTACGGTTCTTCTTCCTGACACTTGCTTCGTGTTTCATAGTAGCATGCAATGATGATGACGATGCTACTAATTCGCTCGACAATCGTACAAGTTTAGTTCTGACTCCTTCTGATTATGAAATAGAACTCAAGGAAGATACCCCGGATGAGGTTGCATTGACGTTAAACTGGACGGAAGCTGACCCAATAGGCTCTGACTATTATATTTCCTATCTTTATAAAATGGATATGGAAAATAACAGTTTTGGAACAAACACAATGATAAGGGAGTATATTGATGATGATTTTTCTAAAAGTTATACTCATAAAGAATTGCAGAGTTTATTGGTGTCAAAGTGGAAGCAGCAGCCTGGTGATTTAGTAAAGTTACAAGCCCGTATTATCGGTTCTGTAGAAGGGCCTAAGTTTGTAAAACCGGAAGTTTCTACAGTTACTATAAAAGTAAAGATGTATTCTGAAAAGACTTTTGTAGCAGACCATCTTTATATGTCAGGCACAGCTGTTGATGGTGAAGATATCGAAATCTTGCCAATGGAAAGTCAGCCGAAGCGTTATGTTTCCATTTGTGACTTGAAGGCAGGTAATCTTCACTTCCCGATTGTTTGGAAAGATGAAAATAAGATTAATGCCATCTCACCAGTTGCTGCAGAACAACAGATTACTGATGGAGCAATGGAAGCTAAAATTAAGGGGATAGATAATGCTGGATATTGGTTGATTCCTGAAGATGGGCAGTATCGTGTAGTGGTAGATTTTGAAACACGTACCGTTACTATAGGTTTGGCTAGTAATTTTATAGAAGCTGATAAAATCTATATTGCCGGAACTTGTGTTAGCGCAGATGTAGAGATGACTCGCACGATAGAAGATGAAAATCAATATGCGTTCCATGCAGAACTGCAACCAGGTACTATTTATTTCCCGATCTTGTTTAATGGACAGAAAGATATGGCTATTGCTCCGGAAGAATCAGGCGATTTTACAGATGGTACAGCAATGAATATCTCGACAATGAGTCCGGAAACAGCTGCGCTTGGTTATCATTGGAATATTAAGATTGCGGGTGTCTATCGTATTGTGATTAACATAAATACTAAAAAGGTTACGATTTACTCCCCCGAAACAGATCCTAAACCAATGGTTGTTTCGTGGACATGGAACAATAATACGGTGACTACCACTATTGAGAGAGTCTTTATTTGGGGACCATACGATGGATGGGCTAAAGATGGCACTGGTGATACAGGATTCACTATGGCTCATTCTATGACACCTAGTTTGGCAAATCCTTATTTGTTTATATACAAAGGAGCGGAGTTACCCAGAAAGAATTCCATTAAAGACAAAGATGGAAATGCACATCCGGGTGGATTGAACTTTAAAGTCGGACCGCAAAGTGCAGGTTGCTATACCTTTGGCTCAACAGCAGATGCCATCAGAGGATCTTATGACGGTTGCCTTGATATTGCAGAGAGTGACTACAATCAGAAACAGACTGTAGTCGGAGGGCAATCTCACAACCGCTATGCCTTCTTTAGTGTACCTGTAGGAGTTAATTACATAGAATTAGATATTAAAGAACTGACAGTATTCTTTGATAAGAGATAATCAAGCAGGATAAAATTAAGAGTGCTATATCAATTTCGTGATTTTTATATGAATAAAGAGAACAATGATATAGCACTCTTTAAAAAACAATTAGTAGTATGGTTATAAGAAAGATTAGTTATTATAGAGTAATTGTGTCTCTTTGTCTGTTTATGTTCCTTTTATCTCCTGTTTTCGGAGACGAGAATTCAGCCGTTTCATTTGATAAGGAACTACCGAAGAATAACATAGTTACGATTCAGCCTGATTCTTTGCGTATTCTTCATAACCCGCTTACAGGATGGGTGCTCTATGCAAGTATGGGAGTGGATGCTGCAGATTTTTGGGCACAGTATGACCATATGTATATTCCTGAATTAGGACACAATGTTAGTGTGACAGATTATGCTCATACGCTTTATATTCGCGCTAGTTGGACAGATTTTAATCCACAGGAAGATGTATATGGTTGGAAAATAGATTCTAATTTAAGAGCATATATTGAAGGAGCTTATCAGCGGAATATGCGTTTGGCATTTCGTGTTGTAGTTGACAGTCGTGATAAGAGAACAGAATTTACTCCTCAATTTGTAAAAGATGCCGGTGCAAAAGGATTTATGAATAAAGGTAAATGGTCACCTTATTCTGATGATTCAGTTTTTCAGAAGTACTATACTAAATTTGTGAAGGCCCTGGCTAAAGATTTCAACGATCCTTCGAAGGTTGAATTTATAGATGGATTCGGACTTGGGAAATGGGGAGAATATCATACAATGATTTATTCAACAGGTGATGATACTCCAAAGAAAGCAGTTTTCGATTGGGTGACAGATATATATTCTCAAGCTTTTGATAAAGTTCCAGTAGTAATTAACTACCATAGATGGATTGGTGCGGGAAAAGATTGGGTAGATGATGAACATTTTGCTGTTGACAGTGAAGAAATGTTGGAAGAAGCAATCAAGAAAGGATATTCATTGCGTCATGATGCATTTGGCATGACAACCTATTATGGCAGTTGGGAGCGTAGGTTCGCAAAAAAATATCGTAATATCTGCCCCATTATTATGGAAGGTGGCTGGATTGTCAAATCACATAGTTATTGGCAGGATCCTAGAGGATATCGCAAGGATTCACACGAGGACGTAAGACGCGGTGAGTTTGATGACAGCAAAGAGGCACATGTCAATATGATGGATTTTCGTTTTGGCGATACAGAATCCTGGTTTAAAGATGCTTTTGATTTAGTACGCCGATTCCTTCGGGAAGGGGGGTATAGGCTCTATCCCAGTGAAATCTCTTTGCCGTTAGAAGTCTCTAAAAAAACAACTCCGACTATTAAACATTGCTGGAACAATTTGGGATGGGGGTACTGTCCTACTAATATTCCGCAATGGAATCAAAAATATAAAGTAGCTTTCGCTTTGCTCGATTCTGAAACGAATGAGGTGCGATATACATTTGTGGATACGAATACAGATTTATCCAAGTGGATAAAAGGAAGTCCCGCTGAATATGTATTTGAGCCGGATATGTCCAAAGTTGAAACGGGTACTTATGTTTGGGCTGTGGGCCTGGTTGACCGGAGTAATAAAGATCTCATAGGGCTGGATATTGCCGCCAAAGGGGATATATTGGATTCGGGCTGGTTAAAATTGTCGAAAGTAAGCATAAAAAAATAAGAGCTATAGGTATGAAGATTAATTTTCAAAATATGTGCAGTTTGAGAAAAATAAGTTGTGGGCTTATTTTTTCTATGGCTATATCATTAGTCGCTTGCGGCAGTGATAATGATGAAGAAGGAGGTGGTAATGGTGATGATGGTTTGGTAGAAGATACTTCTATTCCTGGAAACAGCATTGTCACGGTAAAGCAGAATCGAAATATCATTTTGCATAATCCTCTTTCCGGATGGGTATTATATGCGGGTATTGGTGATGGTTTATCTTCCACATTCTGGCAGGATTATGATAATTTCCCGTCATCGGAAGGCACTGTAAAGGTCTCTGATTATGCAAATACCTTATACCTTCGTGGTGCCTGGGCTGATTTTAATCCTGAAGAAGGAAAATATGCATGGAACTCCGATTGTGATACCCCTTCGGCTAAACGACTGAAGATGTTGATAGAGGGAGCTAAGCAAAGAAATATGAAATTGGCCTTTACTTTTGTGGTGGATAGCCGTGATAAGCACTATAATTTTACTCCGAATTTTGTAAAAGAGGCTGGCGCGAAAGGATATGAAACACAAACAGGTTCAGTAAAAGTATGGTCTCCCTATCCGGATGATCCTATTTTCCAGAAATATTATGAGAAATTTATCAGGGCTTTGGCTAAGGATTTTAATGATCCCGACAAAGTACAGTTTGTAAGTGGTTCAGGATTTGGAAAATGGGGAGAGTATCATAGTGTATGGTACTATCAGGTGCGTGAGTTGGGAAAACCGGAGCTGCCGACTCGTGAGGCTGTTTTCGATTGGGTGACAGATTTATATTCTCAAGTATTTGATAAAGTTCCTGTGTTTGTAAATTATCATCGTTGGATAGGTACAAGTAAGGAATGGGACGGCAATAATTATGATAAAGATACTGAAAGATTAATAGGAAAAGCAGTAGCTAAAGGATATTCATTACGTCACGATGCGTTTGGTATGAAAACTTATTATTCTACTTGGGAACGCAATTTTATAGCCAAGTGGAAGTATCTCGTTCCTGTAGTAATGGAAGGTGGCTGGGTGAAAAATTCTCATGGAAACTCGATTCAGGGAGATGGATATGCCAATTATGCAGAAGTACGTCAGGGTGAGTTTGATGAGGCTAAAACAGCCTGCGTCAATATGATGGATTTACGCTATAATTCAGACTTTCGCAATGGAGAAACTTATTCATGGTTTAATGAAGCTTTCCAATTAGTTAAACAATTCTGTACAGAAGGAAGCTACCGTTTATTTCCGGACAGAATTTCTTTGCCTACAACTATCTCTAATGGTAAACAGATTGAAATAGCACATCGTTGGAATAATTTTGGTTGGGGATATTGTCCGACGAATATTCCCCAGTGGAAGAATAAATATAAAGTGGCTTTTGCTTTATTGGACACCAAGAATGATAAACCGAAGTATGTATTTGTTGATGGAGAACCGGAAGCTTGTGATTGGGTGAAAGGTACGGCTAAATCATATACGTTTACAACCCGGGTTGAAGGCGTGGAGGCAGGTAAATACATGTGGGCTGTTGGGATTGTTGACACGGCAAAGCAGAATGAGATTGGAATTCACCTTGCTGTAAAGAACAATGTAACATTTGCCGGCTGGTTGAAATTATTTGAAGTTATCGCTCGGTAAGTCATAGTCAATTGCTACGAGATACATTAATTGTTGGTAATGAGTGTATTGACAGGTCATAGTTCTCCGGTTCGTTGGGGATATATTTCCAAGATGCTAGCCATATATATGCTACGTATTGGATCTATATATGCTGCATATTGGATCTATAGATCCAACGTGTTGGGCATATATCTCCAATGAACTGATTGTAAGTGACTGGTACTTAGGTAAATGATAAGTGTATGGAATGGCTGGAATAATTATTTGCTTACGTATTGCTTGATATACATCTGAAAACTAGAAATAATAATTAACTGACGAAAACATTGATGAGAAAAAAAGTTTTGATTTTGGGATTGTGCCTATTGGGAGTCACACATTCTCTTTCGTCAAAAGATAAAAAGAGTATTCCTTTGTATAAGGATGCCAAAGCTCCAATTGAAAAACGTATTGATGATTTAATATCGCGTATGACATTGGAGGAAAAGATTTTGCAGCTAAACCAATATACATTGGGACGAAATAACAATGTGAATAATGTTGGCGAAGAAGTGAAAAAAGTACCGTCAGAGATTGGTTCTTTGATATACTTTGATATAAATCCAGAATTGCGTAATAGTATGCAGAAAAAAGCGATGGAAGAATCTCGTTTGGGTATTCCCATCATTTTTGGCTACGATGCTATTCATGGATTTCGCACCATATATCCTATTTCGTTGGGGCAGGCATGTTCATGGAATCCGGGATTGGTAGAACAGGCATGTGCGGTATCTGCACAAGAAGCCCGCATGTCTGGGGTTGATTGGACTTTTTCTCCCATGATCGACGTGGCACGTGATCCTCGATGGGGACGTGTAGCCGAAGGATATGGTGAAGATCCTTATACAAATGGAGTGTTTGCCGCTGCTTCGGTGCGTGGGTATCAGGGAGATGATATGTCAGCAGAGAACCGTATGGCTGCTTGTCTGAAACACTATGTAGGTTATGGTGCTTCGGAGGCTGGGCGAGATTATGTTTATACCGAAATTTCAGCTCAAACTCTTTGGGATACTTATCTGCTGCCCTATGAGATGGGAGTGAAAGCTGGTGCGGTCACTTTGATGAGTTCTTTCAATGACATCAGTGGAGTACCCGGGTCAGCTAATCCTTATATCATGACCGAGATATTAAAGAAACGCTGGAAACATGACGGGTTCATTGTGTCTGACTGGGGGGCTGTGGAACAGTTAAAGAATCAGGGATTAGCCGCTACAAAGAAAGATGCTGCTCGGTATGCTTTTAATGCGGGGCTTGAAATGGATATGATGTCTCATGCCTACGATCGTCATCTGAAAGAGCTTGTAGAGGAAGGTAAGGTAACAATGGCACAAGTTGACGAATCAGTTCGTCGGGTATTGCGTGTAAAATTCCGTCTGGGTTTGTTCGAACGTCCTTATACTCCGGTTACTAATGAGAAGGATCGTTTTTTCCGTCCGCAAAGTATGGCTGTGGCCGCTCAACTGGCAGCAGAATCAATGGTGCTGTTGAAAAATGACAATCAGATATTACCACTTACAAACAAAAAAAAGATTGCCGTAGTAGGTCCAATGGCAAAAAATGGTTGGGACTTATTGGGTTCCTGGTGCGGACATGGAAAAGATACGGATGTGGAAATGCTCTATGATGGGTTGACTGCCGAGTTTGGAGGAGACGCCGAATTACGTTATGCAATGGGATGCAAACCGCAGGGCAATGACCGTTCAGGTTTTGCTGGCGCATTGGACGTTGCTCGTTGGTCTGATGTAGTCATTGTTTGTTTGGGCGAGATGCTTACCTGGAGTGGTGAGAATGCTTCCCGTTCTACGATTGCTTTGCCACAGATTCAGGAAGAATTGGTGAAAGAACTAAAGGAGGCTGGTAAACCTGTTATATTGGTACTTTCTAATGGACGTCCCTTGGAGTTAAATCGCATGGAACCTCTTTGTGATGCTATATTGGAGATATGGCAACCGGGAATAAATGGTGCACGTTCAATGGCAGGTATTTTATCAGGACGTATCAACCCTTCCGGTAAACTAGCCATGACGTTCCCTTATTCCACAGGACAAATTCCTATTTATTATAATCGCCGCAAGAGCGGACGCGGACATCAGGGATTTTATAAAGATATAACAAGCGATCCGTTATATCCGTTCGGGCATGGATTAAGTTATACCGAATTTAAGTATGGCACTGTTACCCCTTCTGCTACTAAAGTGAAGCGTGGCGATAAACTGTCAGCAGAAGTGACCGTCACCAACACCGGTTCTCGCGACGGAGCAGAGACTGTTCATTGGTTTATCTCCGATCCTTATTGCTCTATCACCCGTCCGGTGAAAGAACTGAAACACTTTGAGAAACAACTTATCAAAGCCGGCGAAACGAAGACTTTCCGTTTCGACATCGATCTGGAACGTGATTTCGGTTTTGTCAATGAGGATGGTAAACGCTTCCTTGAAGCCGGCGAATATCATATTCTGGTACAAGGACAGACCGTTAAAATAGAACTGATAGACTAAAAATGTAAAGAACAAAAGTGTGTGAAGAGCTGATAGCTAAGTTGGTTTTTTACACATATTATATTAACACAGAATCACCATGAAAAAGAAAATAGGAGGCATAGGTTTATGTATGCTTGCATGGAGCATATTAACCTGTGCACAAACAATCACTCCCCAAGCCGAACAACGTGCGAAGGACATTGTATCAAAAATGACTTTGCAAGAGAAAATAGAGTATATCTCCGGATATACCAGTTTTTCTCTGCGTGCCATTCCCCGTTTGGGAATACCTGAAATCAAGTTGGCTGACGGGCCGCAGGGAATTCGTAATCATGCTCCCAAGAGCACTTTATATCCTTCCGGAATACTTTCCGCTTCTACTTGGAACCGGGAATTACTTTATAAGTTAGGGCAAGGCTTGGGACAGGATGCCAAGGCAAGAGGAGTTAATATCCTGTTGGGGCCGGGCGTGAATATCTATCGTGCTCCATTGTGCGGCCGTAACTTTGAATACTTCGGTGAAGACCCTTACTTGACAGGTGAAACGGCGAAACAATATATCCTCGGCGTGCAATCGGAAGGAGTCATTGCCACCATCAAACACTTTGCTGCCAACAACCAGGAATGGAGCCGCCACCATGCCAGCTCTGACATAGACGAGCGTACTTTGCAGGAAATCTATTTCCCGGCTTTCCGGAAAGCTGTACAGGAAGCCAATGTCGGTGCCGTAATGAACAGCTACAATCTGTTGAACGGTGTCCATGCCACCGAACATAAATGGCTGAATATTGATGTCTTGCGCAATCTTTGGGGCTTCAAAGGTATTCTGATGTCGGACTGGACTTCTGTATATTCCGCCGTAGGCGCTGCTAACGCCGGACTTGACCTCGAAATGCCGAAAGGACGTTTTATGAATTTGGAGAATCTGTTGCCTGCTATCAAGACTGGCACAGTGACAGAAGAAACCATCAACCTGAAAGTACAACACATCCTGCAAACTCTGATTGCTTATGGTATGCTGGATAAGGAACAGAAAGACAGCAACATCGCAGAGGATAATCCTTTCTCCCGCCAGACAGCTTTAGAACTGGCGCGCGAGGGTGTAGTCCTGTTGAAGAATGAAGGAAACTTGCTCCCGCTGAAAGGGAAGACAGCCGTGATGGGGCCTAATGCAAATTTGATTCCTACCGGTGGTGGCAGTGGGTTTGTCACTCCTTTTTCTACCGTCTCAGTGGCTCAAGGCTTGAAAGAATTGAAGAAAAATAATCTGTTACTATTGACGGATGATGTGATTTATGAAGATATTGTCCATGAGTTTTATACTGATGCTAATCGTCAGATGAAAGGCTTCAAGGCTGAATACTTTAAAAACAAGACCCTTTCGGGACAGCCTGAAGTAATACGCACGGAATCCTCTGTTGATTATGACTGGGGATATGGGGCACCTTTGGACGGCTTTCCGACAGATGGATTCTCTGTCCGTTGGACAGCCTGCTACATGCCACAAACTGACGGTCAGTTGAAACTTCATATCGGTGGTGATGACGGTTATCGTCTGTTTGTGAATGACAAGCATATTACAGGAGATTGGGGAAATCATTCCTACTCTAGCCGTGAAGTGGAACTGCCGGTTGAGGGTGGTAAGGAGTACCGTTTCCGGATTGAATTCTTTGATAATATTTCTTCGGCCATCATTCGTTTTAATGCTTATAGCCTTAATGAGGCGAAACTTCGTCAAGGATTGGCAAAGGTGGATAATGTTGTGTTCTGCACAGGTTTCAATAGTAATACCGAAGGCGAAGGCTTTGACCGTCCGTTTGCCTTGCTTCGCTATCAGGAATTGTTTATCAAGAAGATTGCGTCTATGCATCCCAATGTTGTGGTTGTACTGAATGCCGGTGGCGGTGTGGATTTCACCAACTGGTATGATGCCGCAAAAGCGATTCTTATGGCCTGGTATCCGGGGCAGGAAGGCGGCCAGGCGATAGCTGAAATCCTGACCGGTAAGATTTCTCCAAGCGGAAAGCTACCGATTTCTATCGAGCGGAAATGGGAAGATAATCCGGTGCACGGCAGTTATTACGAGAACTTAAAGGCGGAGATTAAGCGTGTAGACTATTCCGAAGGTGTCTTTGTCGGTTATCGTGGATACGACCGTTCGGGAAAAGAACCTTTCTATCCGTTTGGCTACGGTTTGTCCTATACTACTTTCGTTTATAGTAATATGGCTGCGAAGAAAACGGGTGAGCATCAGGTTACCGTTAGCTTTGATATAGAGAATACAGGTAAGATGGATGCTTCGGAAGTGGCACAGGTGTATGTGCATGATGTACAGTCTTCTGTTCCCCGTCCGTTGAAAGAACTGAAAGGATATGAAAAGGTATTCTTGAAGAAAGGGGAGAAGAAGCGGGTTTCTGTTGTGCTGGATGAGGATGCATTCTCTTTTTACGATATGAATCAACACCGCTTTGTAGTGGAAAAAGGAGACTTTGAGATCTTAGTCGGTCCTGCTTCCAGTCAATTGCCTTTAAAGGCTACAGTTGAACTGTAATGACCGAATGATAAACAAATAAATATATAATGAAAAAAACACTTTTATTGGGAGCGTCTCTGTTATGTTCCGTTTTTATAATGGCAACAGAGATTCCTTTTCAAAAAGCAGAAATAAAGTCTATCATGCGAAAGGTGGCGGATTGGCAGATTGCCAATCCACACCCTGCTCCTGAACATGACGACTTGAACTGGCCGCAAGGCGCTCTTTATGTCGGCATGGTGGATTGGGCGGAATTAGCTGAAAAAGAAGATAATGATGATACATATTATAAGTGGCTTACCCGTATAGGCCGACGGAATTGCTGGCAGCCGGATAAACGGTTTTACCATGCTGATGACATCGCTGTATCACAGTCCTTTCTGGATTTATACCGCAAGTACAAAGACGAAGCAATGATTATCCCTACGCTCGCCCGTACGGAATGGATTGTCAATCATCCGTCCGAAGGCAGTTTCAAGCTGGTGGAGGGAGACTTAAAGACCTTGGAACGTTGGACTTGGTGTGACGCTCTCTTTATGGCTCCCCCTGTATATGCCAAACTGTATATGCTGACCGGAGAGAAAAAGTATATCAAATTTATGAATCGTGAGTATAAAGCGACTTATGATTACTTGTTCGATAAAGAAGAAAACTTGTTCTACCGTGACTGGCGTTATTTTGATAAGCGCGAAGCCAATGGTAAGAAAGTCTTTTGGGGACGTGGCAACGGTTGGGTGCTTGGTGGTCTGGTTGAAATATTAAAGGAACTGCCCAAGAAAGATAAGAACCGCAAATTCTATGAGGAATTATTTGTAAAATTGGCTACACGTATTGCCGGATTACAACATCCGGACGGTTTCTGGCATGCCAGTCTTTTGGATCCTGCCTCTTATCCATCACCTGAAACGAGTTGCACTACTTTCATTGTCTATTCCATTGCTTATGGAATAAACGAAGGTTTATTGGATAAGGAAATTTATCTTCCTGTAATGATAAAAGGCTGGAATGCATTAGTCTCGGCTGTGGAACCGAATGGGAAACTGGGTTATGTGCAGCAAATCGGTGCCGACCCGAAGAAAGTGACTCGTGACATGACGGAGGTTTATGGAGTTGGTGCTTTTTTGATGGCAGGCAATGAAATTTACAAAATGGCGAGATAATCTGTTCCCTCTGTGAAGATAGTAGACAATAATCATAAAAACGCTGTACTGTGATGAAAAAAATTTTATTGACATGCATAGCCGTAGTCTGTAGCCTTGTGGCTGTAGCCGAAGAACTGCTCATCGAAGCAGAAAGCTTCAGCCAGCGAGGCGGCTGGGTGCTCGACCAGCAGTTCATGGATCAAATGGGTTCGCCCTATCTCATGGCACATGGCATGGGCATCCCAGTGGCGGATGCTACGGCAGAAATCAACATTCCCCAGGCGGGCACTTACTACGTATATGCCCGTACTTACAACTGGACTTCACCTTGGACCGATGCCGAGGGCCCCGGAAAGTTCCGCCTGGCTTTAGGCGGCAAATTGCTGAAAGCTACATTAGGACATACAGGTAATTCCTGGCAATGGCAATTTGCCGGAAAGACAGTATTGAAAGCAGGGACTACCACCCTTGCGCTGAAAGACCTCACCGGTTTCGATGGTCGTTGCGATGCCATTTACCTTACGACCGATGCGAACACGCAGCCCGCTACCTGGGATGCGGCAGAGACAGCCGCACTTCGTACCCGCCTGCGACAACAACAGACGGTGCCCGCTCATCAATACGACTTTGTGGTAGTAGGAGGGGGAATAGCCGGAATGTGTGCTGCCGCATCTGCTGCCCGATTAGGTTGTAAGGTAGCACTAGTGAACGACCGTCCTGTATTGGGCGGCAATAACTCGTCGGAGATTCGTGTACATCTCGGTGGTATCATCGAAATGGGACCTAATCAGGGATTGGGTCGTATGATACGTGAGTTTGGCCATGAGCGTTCCGGCAATGCCCAACCGGGCGACTACTATGAAGACCGGAAGAAGGAAGACTTTATAGATGCCGAAAAGAACATTACCCTTTATGCTTCTCAGCGTGCAGTAGCCGTGAAGATGCAAGGAGACCGCATTGCGTCAGTCACTATCCAGCACATCGAGACGGGCGAACAAACTGAACTTACCGCTCCTCTCTTTAGCGACTGCACAGGTGATGCTACCATAGGCTATTTAGCCGGTGCCGATTGGGCTATGGGGCGTGAAGGTCGCGATGAATATGGCGAGAGCCTTGCTCCCGAGCAACCCGACTCATTGGTGATGGGGGCTTCTATACAATGGTATAGTAAGGATATGAAGAAGAAAACCTCATTCCCTCATTTTGAATATGGCGTGCGCTTTGACGCTGAAAACTGTGAGCCTGTAACCATGGGCGAGTGGAAATGGGAAACGGGTATGAACCGTAATCAAGTTAGCGAAGCTGAACGTGTACGCGACTATGGACTTTTGGTGATATATTCCAACTGGAGCTATCTGAAGAATCACTATAAAGACCATAAGAAGTATGTCAACCGTTCCCTCGACTGGGTGGCGTATGTTTCAGGCAAACGTGAATCACGCCGTCTCTTGGGCGACTACGTACTGTCACAGGACGATATAGACAAGAATGTGGCGCACGAGGATGCTTCGTTTACCACAACTTGGAGCATCGACCTTCACTTCCCCGACAGCGTGAACAGTGTACGTTTTCCCGGCAATGAATTCAAGTCGGCTACGGTGCATCGTTGGATTCATCCTTATGCCGTTCCCTATCGCTGTCTCTATTCGCGTAATGTGGACAACCTCTTTATGGCAGGCCGCAATATGAGCTGTACCCATGTAGCTTTGGGTACGGTACGTGTGATGCGTACTACCGGCATGATGGGTGAAGTAGTAGGTATGGCAGCCGGACTCTGCCACAAGCATAGTGTAGAGCCGCGCGACATCTATCATCATCACCTGCCGGAACTGAAGCAACTTATGCAAGCGGGTCTGGGCAAACGCGATGTGCCCGATAACCAACGCTTCAACGAACCCAACAAATTGTTGGAAGTTCCGGGAGCTTACATCAAACCGTAGACAAACTATGAGCAAAAAAAATATTATCACGATATTTCTATCGGCAATATGTACCTTGCCGCTTTGGGGAGGAGAACAGTATTACGCTTTTCTGAAAGGTGACACGCTACGTATAGGCAATAACTATATGGAACGCGCCATGCTGTGGAATAACGGTGCGCCTGTTACCATCAGCCTTACTGACAAGCAACACGGAAAAACCATTCCGGCACAGGGCAAACAACCCGATTTCTCGATTGTGAAAGGTATCCCTACGGACGCCACATTCACCGTGAACGAGATACCGACGAACGGCATCCACGCCAGTTATCTGCAGGCTACCGTGGCTTGCACTATCGGTTCGCTGAATATAGAGCGTCGCTATCGCATTTATGCAGACTGTCCCGCCATTGCTTGCGATACCTATCTGAAAGGGCAAGTGGAACTTTATCAGAATAAGGAGGATAACCGCTCTAACGCCGACCGCAAAAATATAGAGCACACGGCCGATATGGCTACGGGGGTGAAAACTCCCACGCTCGACAGGTTGCAACTATCCGGCAATCATTGGAGTGCCCGCACAATCGAGTTTTTCGACTACACCGATTGGAACGACAATCTGGTGACCGGGCGTACCTGGCTTCCTTACCGTCGCAATACGTATCGTGGTAATTTGCTTTTTGCTCATGACGTAGTTACGCGTCAAGGCTTCTTTTTTTTGAAAGAGGCTCCTAGCAGCAGTACCCAATTACATTATCCGGGTTCTGACTTCGTGGCGGACTTTAGTGATTTTATGGTAGTGGGGCTGGGCATTGCGTCTCATGATGTAAAGCCGGATAGCTGGACCCGCGTTTATGGATGCGTTACCGGCATCTATACCGGTGGCGAGCAAGAAGCGCTTACTGCCCTGCGCCTCTATCAGAAACAACTGCGCCACCACACCGCCGCACAGGATGAGATGATTATGCTCAATACCTGGGGCGACCGTAGCCAGGATGCCAAAATAGATGAGGCTTTCTGTCTGGCAGAACTAGACCGTGCCGCACGCATGGGCATTACCCTCTTTCAACTGGACGATGGCTGGCAGAGCGGAAAAAGCCCTAACTCGAAGACTGCCGGAGGTAGTTTTAAGGATATCTGGAAAAGTGGCGATTACTGGACGCCCAACCCCACAAAGTTCCCTCATGGGCTGAAACCTATTGTAGAGAAAGGCAAGAAATTGGGTATTCGCATCGGATTATGGTTCAATCCCAGCATACAGAATGATTTTGCCGATTGGCAAAAAGATGCGCAAGCCATTATCGGACTTTATAAGAAGTACGGCATCTGCTGTTTTAAGATAGACGGTCTGCAGATACCTACCAAGACAGCCGAACAGAATCTACGCCGACTGTTTGATACCGTGTTGGAGCAAACCAACTATGAAGTGATTTTCAACCTCGATGCCACTGCCGGTCGTCGCGGCGGGTATCACTATATGAACGAGTACGGCAACATCTTTCTGGAAAACCGCTATACCGATTGGGGCAACTATTACCCTTATCGCACCTTGCGCAACCTCTGGATGCTGTCTCGCTATGTACCGGCGGAGAAGATGCAGATAGAGTTCCTTAATAAATGGCGCAATGCCGACAAGTATGACGCTGCCGATCCTTTTGCCCCCGCCCGTTACAGTTTCGATTACCTCTTTGCCATCACCTTGGCGGCACAGCCGTTGGCTTGGATGGAGGCTTCGAACCTGCCCGAAGAGGCTTATATTACGGCATCTCTGCTCAAGAAATACCAACCTTTGCAACTCCGGTTTCATCAAGGCGTCATACTGCCTATTGGTGAAGAACCTTCGGGACGCTCGTGGACAGGATTCCAATCGACTGTTTCCGGCACGCAAGGCTATCTTGTAGTTTACCGCGAAGATAATGAGCAAGCTAGGGGGACTATTGACACTTGGCTTCCTGAGGGTAAGAAAGTTACTTTTACCCCTGTAATGGGAAGTGGCAAAAAGTTTGCCGCAAAAGTCGGCGCACAGGGTAGAGTAAGTTTCGAGCTAAATGACAAGAACTCTTTCACACTCTATCAATACGAAGTAAAACCATAAAAAGGCGGCTATCTGTATTTTACGCTAATCACGAATGATGTGTTAACTTCTGATTCGCAGAGTGTTATGATGTGTGGAGAGGAGCATTAATATCTCTGCTGTTGGATGTTAATAGTTGAGTTGTCAGATATTAATAGCTGGGCGGATAGGTATTAATAGTTGAGACAATGGGTATTAATAGCTGATAAATGGAATATTAATATAGCAATGACAAATGAAATAAAATAGGGAACTATGATAAAAAGTGTACGTTTTCTTCTTCTCCTGATAGCATTTGTCTCCATGCAGATAGTTGCATGGGGGCAGCCACAGGAAAGACTGGTTCAAGTGCAGGTCACTCCCGACCACACCAATTGGCTGTATAAACCGGGAGAAAAAGTGAAATTCAAAGTGGCGGTATTGAAATGCAATATCCCGCAGGATAATCTGGAAGTGCGCTATGAGATTTCGGAAGACATGATGAAACCTCATCAGACAGGCAAACAGCCTTTGAAGAATGAAAAGCTTGAAATTAACGCAGGGACTATGAAAAAAGAAGGGTTCCTGCGTTGCCGCGCTTTCGTCACTTGCCAAGGGCGTGAGTATGAAGGCGTGGCTACCGCTGGCTTCTCTCCTGAGAAATTGCAACCGACCACTCCGTTGCCCGCCGACTTTCTGGAATTTTGGAAAAGCACCAAAGAAGCCGCAGAAAAGTGGGCATTGGAACCGATAATGACTTTACTGCCGGAAAGATGCACAGATAAGGTGAACGTATATCATGTTTCCTTCGCGAACAATGACTATGCGTCCCGTATGTACGGCATCCTTTGTGTTCCGAAGGCTTCCGGGAAATATCCGGCGATTCTGAAAGTGCCGGGGGCAGGTATCCGTGCCTATAACGGAGAAGCCGAACGTGCCGGAAAAGGTTTTATCATTCTGGAAATCGGTATCCACGGCATTCCGGTCAACCTGACGGGAGATGTGTATCACCGGCTTTATAACGGAGCTTTGAAGAATTACCACTCGTTCAATATGGACAATCGGGACAAGTACTATTACAAACGGGTTTATACAGGCTGTGTGAGAGCCATTGATTTCATTTACACACTTCCCGAATTTAACGGTAATCTGGCGACCTTTGGAGGAAGCCAGGGCGGTGCGCTTTCCATCGTGATTGCCGGACTCGATGACCGTGTCAAGGGATTGGTTTCTTTCTATCCAGCCTTGTGTGATATGGCGGGTTATACCCACGGTCGTGCAGGCGGTTGGCCGCATTTGTTTAAGGATGCGAAGAACCGGACGCCAGAAAAGATGAAAACCATTCAGTATTTTGATGTGGTGAACTTTGCCCGGCAGGTCAAAGTTCCGGGATTCTATACTTTTGGTTATAATGATATGGTCTGTCCGCCTACCACCACTTACTCCGCTTACAACGTGATTAATGCTCCGAAAGAGCTGTTTGTAGCTGAGACGACTGCTCATTATGCCTATGCCGAACAGTGGAGCGCAGCCTGGAACTGGGTAATGAATTTCCTGAAAAATAAATCGAAATAGCACGGATTACACGGATTAACACTGTTGTTTTACCTATTCTATTCTAAAAACCGTGAAATCCGTATAATCCGTGCCTGAACTTATTATATACACTAATTATAACAACATACTTAAATGAAAACAGGTGAGAAATTAAGTCTATGTCTATTGTTGCTAATCGTTTTTGCTGGAAGCGTTGCGGCACAGGAGCTGATAACGAATGTATATGGTCGCAACATCCATTCGCTGAATGGTAAATGGAATGCTATCATCGACCTGTACGACCAGGGGCAACGGATGAAAATCTATGAGAACCGGCAACCGGAAGGAAATATCGATTTCTATGAATACGCGTTTGAAGGCGGGTTGCGTCTTAATGTTCCGGGAGACTGGAACTCTCAATCGCCCGAATTGAAGTATTACGAAGGCACTGTATGGTATGCTCGTCACTTTGATGCCAAACGCTTGGCAGACAAACGCCAGTTTCTTTATTTCGGTGCTGTCAGCTATCGTTGCAAAGTCTACCTGAACGGAAAAGAGATAGCAGAGCACGAAGGCGGTTTTACTCCTTTCCAAGTGGAAGTGACAGACCTGTTGAAAGACGGCGACAACTTCCTGGCGGTAGAAGTGAACAACCGCCGTACCAAAGACGCCATTCCCGCTATGGCATTCGATTGGTGGAACTATGGCGGCATCACAAGAGATGTGCTGTTGGTGAAAACTCCCCGGACATTTATAGAAGATTATTTTATCCAACTGGATAAAAATGCTCCCGACCGGATAATTGCCCGTGTGCGTCTTTCTGATAAAAAAGCAGGTGAGAAAGTAACAGTTGCCATCCCCGAACTCAAAATCAACGCGGAGCTCACCACCGATGCAGAAGGAAAGGCGGAAACCGTGTTGAATGCGAAGAAGCTGCAACGCTGGTCGCCGGAAGAACCGAAACTCTATGGCGTGACTATATCTTCAAGTGCCGACCGCGTGGAAGAGCAAATAGGCTTCCGCAATATCACCGTGAAAGGAACTGATATCTACCTGAACGGGAAGCCGACATTTATGTGTTGTATCTCTTTCCACGAAGAAATCCCGCAACGTATGGGGCGTGCTTTCTCGGAAGCCGATGCAGCCATGTTGCTGAATGAAGCGAAAGCGCTTGGCGTGAACATGATTCGCCTGGCTCATTATCCGCAGAATGAGTACACGGTACGCCTGGCGGAAAAGATGGGCTTCCTTCTCTGGCAGGAGATTCCTATTTGGCAAGGTATTGACTTTACAGACGATGATACCCGTAAGAAAGCGCAGAGGATGCTTTCTGAAATGATTAAGCGCGATCAAAACCGCTGCGCGGTAGGTTATTGGGGTGTTGCCAATGAAACACAGCCTTCCAAAGAACGGAATGAATTCCTTACTTCCCTGCTCGAAACGGGAAAGCAGCTGGACACTACCCGCCTGTATGTTGCCGCTTTCGACCTTGTGCACTTCAATAGCGAAAAACAGCGTTTTGTAATGGAGGATTCTTTTACTTCCCAACTGGACGTCGTAGCTATCAATAAATATATGGGCTGGTATCATCCGTGGCCTGTGGAACCGAAAGACGCTATATGGGAAGTAGTGACGGACAAACCATTGATAATTTCGGAATTTGGCGGCGAAGCATTGTACGGTCAGTCCGGTGATGAGAACGTAGTCAGCTCCTGGAGTGAAGAATACCAGGCACGCTTGTATAGAGACAATATCCGTATGTTCGACAATATCCCGAACCTGCGTGGCGTATCGCCCTGGATTCTGTTCGACTTCCGTTCGCCGTTCCGTTTCCACCCCACCAATCAAGATGGCTGGAATCGCAAAGGACTCATATCTGACCAGGGTATGCGTAAGAAAGCGTGGTATCTGATGAGAGATTATTACATGAAAAAGAGAAATAACCGATAAGTTTAGTTATATTTGATTATAATGAAGCAATATAGAAATGTAGTGATTTGTATGTGCATACTGCTCCTTCTTGCCGGAGGAGTGTATGCGCAGCAAAAAACGGTCAGGATACTTGCTATCGGCAACAGTTTCTCCCAGGATGCCGTGGAGCAATATCTGCATGAACTTGCCGAAGCTGAAGGCATTTCAACCATCATCGGCAATATGTTTATCGGCGGCTGTTCCCTGGAACGTCATGTGAAAAATGCCCGTGACAATGCTCCTGCCTATGCCTACCGGAAAATCGGTACGGATGGAAAGAAACGGGAAAAGGGCAAGATGTCTTTGGAAGCGGTGCTGGCAGATGAAGACTGGGATTACGTCAGCCTGCAACAGGCAAGTCCTTTTTCGGGAATGTATGAGACGTATGAAGCCTCTCTGCCGGAACTTATAGAATATGTAAAAGCACGCCTTCCAAAGAAAACAAAGCTGATGTTGCATCAAACCTGGGCGTATGCGTCTACTTCCAAGCATAGTGGATTTAAAAACTACAACTGCAATCAACTCACCATGTATCAGGCTATTGCCGATGCAGTGAAGAAAGCGGCTAAGGCGAATAAGATAAAGATTGTCATCCCTTCGGGCACTGCCATACAAAATGCGCGCACCTCTTTCATCGGCGACCATCTGAACAGGGACGGCTATCATCTGGATGTGAAGATTGGACGTTATACCGCTGCCTGTACCTGGTTCGAACGCATCTTCAAACACAATGTAGTCGGGAATCCTTATGCCCCGGAAGGGTTGGATGAGGCGAGGAAAGCTGTTGCTCAGAAAGCTGCCCATGCAGCAGTAAAGCATCCGTATAAGGTAACCGAGCTGTCTATTACTAACTAACAATGGACATTGCCACCTGTCTTGCAGCAAACTCCGTGGTATTATAGATGACTTGATTCAAATGTAAATGCAGCACACCAAAGGCGATTTGATTGCTCGTGGTAACCCGATGGTGTACTGCATTTATTTTTCGTATATCGTATGGTTTACTCCATTAAGAACTGGCGTATGGGACAATGGCGTATACCCTCGTAGCTGTTTCCGCTGAATGTATCTTTTGTTACCACTATTTTGGGATAGTTGTCCTGTATCTTTAGCAGGTTTCCAAATTCTCTTTCTGCTGTCTTGTCGCTATCTATTTTTAAAGCGACCTGTATATATAGTTTTTCTCCATTCTTTTCTCCGATAAAGTCAATTTCCTTATCTCCGTAATAGCCAACCTTAATATCGTAACCTTTGTATAAAAGGTGGTTATACACTAGATTTTCCAATATTTTGGCTTTGTCTGTAATGCGATATCCGACAACAATGTTCCGGATTCCCATATTTTCGAAATAATATTTCTCTCCTATCTCAAATACGCGTTTCCCAATCAAATCATACCGCTCTACCCGGTGGATCAGGAAAGCATTGTTTAAATATTCCGTATAGCTTTGTATTTGGTTAACTGATATGGTGGTATGTTGTGATTTTAAATAATCACTGATATTCTTTGCCGAAAAGAGATTGCCTATGTTTTCGGATAAAAATTGAATCAGTTTCTCAAGGAACAAAGTATTGCGTAACTTGTATCTACTGACAACATCACGAAATACAATCGTGGAATATACACTCTTCAAATATTCATTGACCGTTTCATCTTCGAGAGGGAGATTTAATAAATAGGGAAGTCCGCCATAACGGCTATATAATTCGTAACTCGTTTCACTTTCAGTTAATCCGTGGAATTCAAGAAACTCAGAATAGGAGAGACTATATATTTTGAATTCGATATATCTGCCACTTAAATAAGTGGCGAGTTCTCCTGAAAGCATCTTGGCGTTACTACCTGTAATGTATATATCATTATCTTCATTGAGCAGGAGCGAACGGATGACTTTTTCAAACCCGGGAATATCTTGTATTTCATCGATAAAGATATAATTCTTAGCTTTTTCTTTGCTATGAGAAATGATGTACGAGTGTAAATCTTCTGCTGTTTGTAGAGAACTGAATGCAAAATCTTCAAGATTGATATAGATAATATTCGCATCCGGCTCTTCTCCTAGAATTTCTTCAATAAGCTGGTAAAGGAGGAAACTTTTGCCTACACGGCGTTGCCCTGTTAACACCTTGACTACAGATTTTTGCATAAAAGGTTTTATTCGGTCAATATAACCTTTTCTTTTTTTGAGGATTCGAGGGAAGTTCATACGCCTGAAAGTTTTAATTATACTTTAAACTCTTGCGAATATACGGAAAAGTTTTAATTATACTTCAAACTTTTATAGATTTAATGAGATGTTTTAATCATACTTCAAACTCAGTGAAATGATGTAGGAGGCTTGAGTAACTCAAGTACATGGCTCGGCTTGCTTCGGTGAATGGTACTGGAGCCTTTCGGCTGTTGGGACTGTCAACCGTGAGGATGATAAAGCTGGATTTTGGAAATGTCCTTACCATAACGGGCGTATGCGTATGGAGATAATGGAGCGCTTTTGATTTCATTGCAGTCGTTTAGTTCCAACCCTGTTTGGAACTGTTTGTTTCTCGGCGTGAAACACTTTGTTTCCCTGCTTGAAACATTTCGTTTCTCGGTGAGAAACAAATGGTTTCATGGCATGAAACAAACCACGGCTTGTGGGGTGACGCCCAGTATGCTGTGGGATGACTGAAGATGACCTTTAAGCAAACTTGAGGTGTATTTATAATGAAAGCTGGAGAAAGTGATTGTTTTATCCTTCCTCCAGCTTTTATATTATTGATGAGCAGTGAATTACTTCACTTCCCAAGTCTCATTAGTCATCAACAGCTCCTGGAAATTGTGATATTTCTTCTTGCTTTTGATTTCTTCGATTTGTTCTGTAACTGCATCATTGTACGTCGGGGCGTCCACATCACGGATTACACCGAGTGCAATCGGGAAGTCGGGACCTTCCATCAAAGCTAGCTTCAGTTGAAGCGTATTATCTTGGCAGTGTGCGTCGTGGATAAGGATATCCTTTTCTGTGATACCGTTCTCACCCAGTTTCACTACCTTCAGCCCGAAGCCTTCCTGCATCAATCCGAACTCCTTGTTTTCACCAAATAACATCGGTTTGCCATGTTCCAAGTAGATAGCGTTCTTGGCGCGTCCTTCTTTGGTAGCAACACTGGCGTGAGTTCCGTCGTTGAAGATCACGCAGTTTTGCAGAACTTCTACAACAGAAGCGCCTTTATGGTTAGCTGCTGCTTTCAATACTTCTACAGAAGCGGCACCATCTACTGCAATGCAGCGTGCAAAGAAACGTCCGCGGGCGCCAAAAGCCAGCTCTGCCGGATGGAACGGGTCTTCCACTGTTCCGTAAGGAGATGATTTGGTGACAAGTCCGCGTTCTGAAGTCGGTGAATATTGTCCTTTTGTCAGACCGTAGATACGGTTGTTCAGAAGAATCATATTCAGGTCGACATTACGGCGTAATGCGTGGATGAAGTGGTTACCACCAATTGCCAGACCGTCACCATCACCGGAAATCTGCCAGATAGTCAAATTGGGATTGGCTACTTTAGCTCCTGTTGCAACAGCAGCGGCACGTCCGTGGATAGTGTGGAACCCATATGTATTTACATAGTAAGGCAGACGGGAAGAACAACCGATACCGGAAATGACGGCAATATCGTGCGGAGCTACTCCCAGTTCGGCCATAGCTTTGTGCAGTGAGTTCAGGAAAGCGTGGTCACCGCATCCCGGACACCAGCGTGGTTGGCCTGATTTATAATCTTGTACGGTATATACTTTATCGCTCATCTTTTATTCCTCCAATAATTTAGTGAATGCATCTATCAATTCTCTCGTAACGAAAGGCTGTCCTTTCACTTGGTTGAACTGGCTGATGTTCAATCCGGGCACTTTCATGCGCAAATAACCTGCGAATTGTCCCAGATTCTGTTCAGCTACCACGATTTTCTTGTATTTACGCAATACATCGGCTGTATTCTTTGGCAGCGGATTGATGTACTCGAAGTGTGCGAATGCCACTTTTTTTCCGTGATCACGCATAAAGTCCATAGCCAGACGGAGATGACCGTAAGTACCACCCCAACCCACAATCAATAAGTCTGCATCTTCGTCACCCAATACTTCGAGTTCGGGGATATAGTCTGCAATCTTATCCACTTTGGCCTGACGCAGATGAACCATCTTATTGTGGTTTTCGGGTTCGGTAGAGATAGCGCCTGTTTCGTTGCTCTTTTCAAGACCACCGATGCGGTGCATGAATCCTTCAGTTCCCGGAGTAGCCCAGTAGCGTACGCCTGTTTCCGGATTACGTTGGTAAGGAGTCCAGTTGCCGGCCATATCCGGGGTCACATACGGAGGATTGATGGCAGGATATTCATCCAGGTTAGGAAGTTTCCATGCGGCAGAACCGTTAGCTACGAAAGCATCAGTCAGCAATACAACCGGAGTCATGTGTTCCAAGGCAATCTTGCATGCCATATAAGCGGCGTCGAAACAGTTGGTCGGCGATGTTGCGGCGATTACAGGCATTGGGCTTTCGCCGTTGCGTCCGTAAAGGGCCTGTAATAAGTCGGTCTGTTCTGATTTAGTAGGAAGACCGGTAGACGGACCGCCACGCTGTACATTGACAATCACCAATGGAAGTTCACCGATTACAGCAAGGTTCATCGCCTCACTCTTCAGGCAAACACCGGGGCCGGAAGTCGTAGTCACTGCCAAAGCACCGGCAAAAGCGGCACCAACTGCAGAAGCACAACCTGCGATTTCATCTTCGCACTGTACGGTTTTGACTCCCAATGATTTATGCTTGGCTAATTCGTGCAGAATATCAGTAGCCGGAGTGATAGGATAAGAACCCAGGTAGAGCCCCAGACCTGCTTTTTCAGCTGCGGCAATCAGTCCATAAGCGGTTGCTTTATTACCGTTGATATCTGTATAAAGTCCTTTAGATTTCGGAGCTTTGCTTTCAATCTTATAAGTAGAGACAGAAGCATGAGTGTTGGCTCCGTAGTTGAAACCATCGTTCAATACCTTAATATTAGCTTCTGCTATTTCGGGTTTCTTGGCGAATTTCTCGCGCAGCATTTTTTCAGCAGCAGCAAGGTTACGGTTGAACAACCAGCAAACCAATCCGAGTGCAAACATGTTTTTGCAACGGAGAATCGATTTGTTATCCAATCCGGAGTCTTTCAGGCTCTCTTTGCACATGGAAGAGATAGGAACTTCCAATACTTCCTGTTTTATTCCTAATTCTTCAAAGGGATTGTTGGTTTTAAATTGTGCCTTTTCCAAATCTCTGGCTTCGAATGAGTCGGAGTCGGTGATGATAAGTCCTTGCGGTTTACAGAATTTGATTTGTGTTTTCAGTGCGGAAGGGTTCATTGCTACCAATACGTGGCAACGGTCTCCGGGAGTGTAAACCTGTCCGGCACCGATGTGGACCTGGAAACCGGAAACACCGGTTAGCGAACCTTGCGGGGCGCGGATGTCTGCCGGATAGTCAGGGAATGTACAGATGTCATTTCCCACTGTAGCCGACACGTTCGAGAAGATGTTGCCGGCCAGCTGCATACCATCGCCGGAGTCTCCGGAGAAACGTACTACTACTTCCTCCAATTCTTTAACCATCATTTCGTCTGCCATAACTTTAATTACTATATTTAATTTAAAAACTGATTTTACTTTCAATTTGTGAGCGCAAAGGTCGGAAAGTTAATCGAATTATCAAAATAAATCCTACTTTATTGTCCTATTGACGCCAATTATTTGAAATATATGAAAGGAACCTGCATTTTTATTCTTGTTAAATCGACAGAAACCGTTATCTTTGCAAGCAAATTTGAAGCGGCCTTGTAGTTCAACGGATAGAATAGAAGTTTCCTAAACTTTAGATAGGGGTTCGATTCCCCTCGGGGCTACTACAGAAGAATCTATGAGAGTGGTGTTGTTTTGCTTTCATATTGTATCAAGTTTTAAGTGTAACAATAGCTTCTTTTAAGATGAACGTCTTATAGCTTCTATTTGTTTTAATAATCAATAGAAAAAGCCTCTACCGAATGTTCGGAAGAGGCTTTTCTATTTGTGGAGTTTATTATTCTTCCGTAGCTGGTACTACGACTTTTTTGTTCTTCATCATGTTGTATGCAATCGGAGATGCGATAAACAATGAAGATAATGTACCGATAACAACACCCAGGATCATTGCGAATGCAAAGCTGCGGATTGAATCACCACCAAGGATGAAGATACACAGCAATACGATCAATGTACTTAATGATGTATTGATGGTACGAGCCAGCGTTGTGTTCAGAGAGTCGTTGAACAATACTCGTTTGTCACGTTTCGGATATAAACCGAAGAACTCACGTACACGGTCGAAGATTACCACCTTATCATTAATAGAGTAACCGATAGCTGTCAGGATAGCACCAATAAATGTCTGGTCGATTTCCAGAGAGAATGGCAGGATACCCCAGAACAGTGAATAGGCACCGATAATCATAATGGTGTCGCAACTCAAAGCTACGATAGAACCGATACTGTAAGCAATGTTGCGGAAACGGAGCAAGATATACAAACCGATGGCGAGCAATGCCAATACTACAGAGTAGATAGCGCCTGTCTTGATGTCATCTGCGATACTCGGACCCACTTTCTGGGAGCTTACGATACTACCACCTGTGTGATTGTCACGGTCGATGAAAGTTTCCAATGTGATATTCTGAGTCAATACCGGCTTCAAGGTTTCATATAGATATGATTCGATTTCAGAGTCTACATTGTTGCCTTCATCTTCGATACGGTAGTTTGTACTGATACGTACGGTCTTTTTGTCTGTACCGATAGCAATAACGCTTACGTTGGCGTCGCCAAATTTGCTAGAGATCAATTCACGAACTTGTTCCGGTTCTACAGGATTCTCAAATTGTACCTTAAAGTTACGTCCACCAGTGAAGTCGATACTCTGACTCAAACCACGGATGGCAAATGAACCGATACAAACAACGATGATTGCACTGACAATAATAAGGGACTTTTTGTTTGTACCCATAAAATCGAAATGTGTATTGGTCATCAGATTCTTTGAAATCTTGGTTGTGAATGTCAAGTTCAACCACTTGTCTTTGTTCATGAAGTGTTCATAAACAATACGAGTAATGAACACTGCGGTAAAGAAGGATACCAAGATACCGATAATCAATGTCGTAGCAAAACCACGAATCGGACCAGTACCAAAGTTAAACAGGATGATACCTGTGATGATAGATGTTAAGTTAGAGTCGAAGATAGCCGAGAATGCATTTGAATAACCGTCGGCAAGTGCTTTCTTCACACCCTTACCTGCACGAAGCTCTTCTTTTGTACGTTCATAGATAAGTACGTTCGCATCCACAGCCATACCAAGTGACAATACCATACCGGCTATACCGGACATTGTCAGCGCAGCCTGGAAGGATGAAAGAATACCTAGCGTGAAGAAGAAGTTGAGGATTAACGCGCAGTTAGCAACCATACCTGGGATGAAGCCGTACATAGAGCACATGTAAATCATCAACAGAATCAGGGCTACAACGAATGAGAAAATACCCGCATTGATTGATTCTTGGCCTAGTGACGGACCAACGATATCTTCCTGTACGATGTGAGCCGGAGCCGGCATCTTACCTGATTTCAATACGTTAGCTAAGTCCTTAGCCTGTTCCGGTGTGAAGTGACCTGTAATTTGCGAACGTCCACCCGTGATTTCAGAATTTACGTTCGGGGCAGAATATACATAGTTATCAAGAACGATAGCAATGGAACGACCAATGTTCTGCTTAGTCAACTGAGCCCAGCGGCGTGCACCGTCAGAGTTCATTGTCATGCTTACAGCCGGTTTGCTGTATTGGTCGAATTCATCTTTCGCATCTGTTACTACGTCACCTTCCAACGGAGCTTTGCCGTTACGTTCGGTAGACTTGATAGCGTATAATTCGAAAGTCTGTCCTTTCTTGTCAAATTCAGAAGGAGAAACACCCCATTTCAGACGAAGGTCTTTTGGAAGATCAGCTTTGATTTCCGGCATAGCCAGATATTTGTTGATGTCAGCAGTATCTTTGTAGTTGGCATAACCAATAACGGGACCTTGTCCGCTAGAATTCAACTGAAGTATGGACAGTAAAGGATATTGCTTTTTGATTTCTTCCATATTTGCGGCAGACTTATCTTCAGCAGTTACGTCACCTTTCAGGGCAGCTGCAAGGCTGTCGGCAGCACTTACAGTTTTTTTCTCAACCGGAGTGGCTTCGGTAAGGACTGCTTCAATAGTATCTGTATCAGCTGTTGTTCCTTCAGCTAAAATAACACGCAATTTGGCGTCTGCAGATTGCATGGCAGGAAGAACTTCTCTAGCTGTATAAGTTTCCCAGAACTCCAGATTGGCAGAACCTTGGAGAAGTTTTCTCACACGTTCCGGCTCTTTAATACCCGGCAATTCTACCATGATGCGCCCCATTTTGTCTTCCAGACTTTGGATGTTCGGTTGAACGACACCAAAACGGTCGATACGGGTACGAAGAACGTTGAATGAGTTTTCAACAGCAGCTTTTACTTCTGCTCTCAGCACTTTTTCAACTTCTGCATCTGATGATTTCTGGTTAACTTTATCTTTCAACTGTTGTGTTGCGAAAAGTTCGGAAAGTTTTGCGTCCGGAGCAATTTTGTGGTATTCTCTGATGAACAGGGTGATAACATCATCCTGACTGTTGACAGCCTGTTTTGCAGCTGTCGCCAATGCGTTGTTGAAAGCTTCGTCAGGCTTGTTGTCTGCCAATGCTTTGATAACATCAGGTACGGAAACTTCGAGGATAACGTTCATACCACCCTTCAGGTCCAAACCTAAACTAATCTCCATCTCACGACATTGTTTCAGTGTCCAGTTCCACAGCATTACTTTCTCGTTAGAGAGAGAGTCGAGGTAGTCTTGTTCCACTTTCGGGTCGCCGTTCGCAATTTCTTTCGCCTTGTTGGTATAATGGCGTGTTACGAAGGAGAAGGAGAGGTAGAACACGCATACCAGCGTGAGTAATACCGCAAAAACCTTTACAAATCCTTTGTTTTGCATTTTACTTTTAATTTATGATGATTACTTTTTTAATTTAATTTTCAGTTAAATTCTGTCGTACACAAGTTCTTTTTGCCGTATACAAGGCTGCAAATATAGTTTTTTTTTCACATTCATGTGTAATAAGCCCTCAAATATTTGATGTTTAAGGGCTTTTTTACTGAATTATTTCATTCCTCTGTTTTTCAGTAGCGGTTCCAAGCTTGGTTCCGCTCCACGGAAATTCCGGTAAAGCACCATCGGGTCTTCGCTGTCGCCCTTCTCCAATACGTTGTGACGGAAGAGGTCGGCGGTGTTTTTATCAAAGATACCATGTTCTTTAAAGGCTTCAAAAGCATCATTATCCAGTACATTGGCCCATAGGTAGCTGTAGTATCCGGCTGCGTAACCACCAATGATATGATTGAAGTAAGTCACGCGATAACGCGGTGCTATTTCGGGGATGAGACCGAGCTTGTCCATGGCTTCTTTTTCGAATGTAAGCATGTCTATATTCTTTACATCTGTTACGGTGTGCAGGTTCATGTCGAGGATGGCGGCAGCCAGTAATTCGGTAGTCATGAAGCCCTGATTGAAAGTCTTCTGTTGCAGTATCTTTTCGATGATTTCGTCGGGTATCACTTCTCCTGTCTGATAATGTTTGGCATACATTTTCAGTACTTCCGGTTCAGTAGCCCAGTGTTCATTGATTTGAGAAGGAAGTTCTACAAAATCGCGCACTACATTAGTGCCTGATGTTCCTTTGTATTCACATTTTGTCAGCAGTCCGTGCAGAGCGTGCCCAAATTCGTGGAACAAAGTTTCTACTTCATCCATTGTTAATAGAGAGGGAGTATCGCCTACCGGTTTGGTAAAGCTGCAAACATTGCATACTAACGGACGGGTATCTCCGCGTTGTTCGCGGTAGTTGCTCATCCATGCGCCACCGCTTTTTCCGGAGCGTGGGAAATAATCGACGTAGAAGATACCGAGTTGCGAACCGTCTGCGTCTTTCACTTCAAAGACTTCCACATCCGGATGATAGGTAGGGATGCCTTCCAGTTTGTTCAGGGTGATGCCATATAGTTTGTTGGCTACGGCGAAAGCACCATCGCGTACATTCTCCAGTTTGAAGTAAGGTTTTGTATCCTCTTCAGACAGGTTGTACTTTTCTTTTCGTAGTTTTTCGGTATAATACCACCAATCCCATGCTTCCAGTTTTTCTCCTTTGCCTTCCTTATCCATTAATTTTTGAAGTTCGGTAGCTTCTGCCTTTGCTTTTGGCAGTGCATAGCTCCAAAGGTTGTTTAGAAGGCTCATTACGTTGTTGGCGTTCTTTGCCATCGTTTCGTCGAGAACGAAGTTTGCATAGCAGTCGAAACCTAATAATTTAGCTTTTTCCAGGCGGAGAGAAACGATCTTACGGATATTTTCCTTGTTATCGTTTTCGTCGTTGTTGTTACCGCGGTTGATGTAAGCTTTGTATATTTGTTCCCGAAGCGGGCGATTTTCTGAATATTGCAGGAAAGGCAGGCGGCTGGCATTATGCAGGGTGAATAGCCATTTTCCGGGTTGTCCGGCTGCTTTTGCTTCTTCCGCGGCGCTTTGGCGGAACCATTCGGGCAATCCTGCCAGATCTTCTTCTTTGTCAACGAAGAGTTTGAAAGCATTATTCTCATTCAGTATATTGTTGCTGAAAGTAATGCCGAGTGTAGAAAGTTCCTTGTTGATTTCGCGGAGGCGGGTTTGGTCTTCGGCATTAAGGTTTGCTCCGGAACGGACAAATCTTTTATAAGTCTTGTCCAGCAGACGTTCTTGTTCCGATGTCAGGTTCAGCGAATCCTTCTTTTGATAGACGTCGTTCACGCGCTTAAACAGTTTCTCGTTCAGAGAGATATTATCATCATGTTCTGAAAGAACCGGTGCCAGTTTGATGGAAAGTGCGGTTAGTGAGTCAGTCGTTTCCGCATCTGTCATATTGAAGAAAATGGCGCTCACACGGTCCAGGATAGGTGCGCTGTTATCCAAAGCTACAATTGTATTTTCAAATGTCGGAATTTCCGGACTTTCGATGATAGCTTCGATGTTTTGATTCTGCTCTTCTATCCCTTTCAGGAAGGCGGGTTCATAGTGCTCCAATTTAATCTTGTCGAAAGAAGGAACACCATACTGGGTTTGAAACTCTGTAAAGAAAGGATTGCTTTCTGTTTTCGTAGCACAGGAGTACATCATACAACTTACTGCTAAAATGGTTAGTGTCTTTTTAATCATCATAAGTGTTTTTATTAGAGTTTTCAGTTCTCATCGTTTACTGATATAGCACCAGATCGGGTAGTGGTCTGATGCTTTGATAGACCGGTCTACCGTGCAATTGTAGGCTTTCAGGTTGGGGCTGATCAAGATATTGTCTATGCGGAAATAGAACTTGTTCTGATTGTAGGAAATGCCCAATCCTTTACCGGACTGTGTGAATGCATCGTCTAGTTTTTGAGTCAGGATGCGATGTGTATACGAGATAGAACCGTCGTTGAAATCGCCGCATACGATAGTTGTCGGATATTTACATGCTGCAATGGCTTTAGCCACAGAATCAGCTTGTGAAGCCCGGATAGCCGATGCTTCCGCCAGTTTTCTGATTAATTGCCTAAGTCCGGTTTTTACTTTCTTGGCATTCGGGTCTTTAATCATATCCTCATACATCCCTCTGTCTTCTTTGGTGAGTTTGTTGGATTCCAGGTGGTTGTTGATTAATGTAAGAGTGTCGTTATTTACATTCAATACATATTTCATGGAACCGTTATAATTACTTTCATATTTGATGGGATGTATCGAGAGAATGGGGAACTTGGAGAAACAGGCAAGTTGCACATCTCCTTTCCCTTGTTGGTGGACGGATTGGTAAGGATAGGCTTTCAATGCTTTTTTAATATCCTGTTCCGTCAGGTATTTCTTGTTGGTAGCGGTGTTATATTCTTGCAGACAGATAATATCAGCGTTGCTATCTACAAGATAAGATAATACAGGGTTCTTTCCATCTTTCTTCTCCAGATTGTTGAAACTCATTACGTTATAGGATAGGATTTTGATGCTTCCTTCCGGTATGGTTTTAGTGGTGGAGTTAAAAGGAATATAAGTTCGTATCTGCGGAATACAAATCAGAAAACCGATGGCAGGCAAGAGCGCATAGCGGTAGTTGACGAATGCCCAGAAGCCGATAAAAATCAGATTAATCGTCAGGAATATCGGAAATGCAAGTCCCAAGCTGGAAGCAAGTGGGTTTATTTTCGGGTTAAGGTAAGGGCTATAAGCACTTAATATCAACGTTCCCACGAAGAGAGCGTTGACAGCAAGTATCAGATATGCGACAAATTTGCCAATATGTTCCATTCCTTTATCTTTTGCTTGCGTCGAACAAGCTTTTCTTTTCTTCAGTTGTCAGACTGTCGTAACCGGATTTCTTTAGTTTTTCCAAAATACGGTCCACTTCATCAGACTGTGCTTTTTTGTGGGCATTGTAATCATAATCCTTCTCGCGACCGGTGGCACTGTTTCCATAGTGTACCTTCATTTTCGGTTTCCGTTTCCATGTTTTCTTTTGAAACAAGGAGGTGAAACCATCCAGAATCCAGTTGATCCAGGAAGTCAAATCAGTTCCTTTACTTAGGCTGGCGGCAAACCAAAGTCCTGCAAGAGCACCGCCCAGGTGGGCGATATGTCCTCCGGCATTACTTGAGGTGATGGATAATACATCGATTCCGATAACAACCAGTGCCAGATATTTGAGACGGATAGCACCGAAAAGAAAAAGTTGCACCCTGTAATTTGGTTCACGATAAGCCGTAGCGGCTACGATGGCTAATACGGAAGCCGACGCTCCTACCAATGTTGAGCCTACCACTTGCGAACTGAATAAAGGAAATACATTGTAGGCGATCATATACAGTAAACCTCCGCAGATACCTCCCAATACATATAGCCCTCTTAAATGTTTGGCCGAGAAAAAGTAGAGAAACAAACTTCCGAACCAATACAGCCAGAGCATATTGAATAAAATATGCAGGATGCCGGCATGCATAAACATATAAGTAAATAGCGACCACGGTTGATGAATAAATCCGATAAAGGATGCCGGTAAGGCAAATATACCGAATATATCGGGGGTATTTACCTCAAAAAGTCGTAGGAAAACGTTAATCAACGTGCCGATCAGAAAGATGCCTACGTTGATATAAATCAGTTGGATGAAAATATTTCCTCTTCTGAATGTCTCCTTTAAATCAGCTATAATATGTCCCATTGTTATTGCTTTTTTTTCTCCAATATAAAATCAGGATCAATCCGAATAACATTCCTCCCAAGTGAGCAAAGTGAGCAACATTATCTCCGGCGCTATTGGCAAGCCCTGCCCATAATTCAATTGCGGCATATCCTATCACGAAGAACTTCGCTTTGATAGGGAAAGGCAGCGGAAAGATGAACAACCGGTTGTTGGGAAACAGCATACCAAATGCCAGCAAAATGGCGTAAACGGCTCCCGAGGCACCTACGGTGGTCATCATGTTCAGATATTGCTCCATAGGGATAACGCCATATCCGATCAAATTCACTTGTGTATGTTGGCTAAGTTCTATCACATATTGAATATATTGCACTCCTTCCTGGATAAGTCCCGCACCGATACCACAGAGAATATAGTAGAAGAGAAAACGTTTGGGTCCCCAGGTTTGTTCGAGAATCGGTCCGAACATGAAAACTGCAAACATATTAAAGAAAATGTGGCTGAATCCGCCGTGCATGAACATATAAGTGATAAGCTGTGCCGGATTAAAGTCACTTGCGAGGAAAAAATGTAATCCCAGATAATTCGTTAAATCCAGGCCGTAACGTTGGGCTACGATTGTCCCGAAAAATACTAGTACATTGATAATTATCAGGTTTTTAGTTACAGTTGGCATCATTTTAATTTCTGAATATTTAGATAATAGACGCAAAAGTACGAATAAATTCTGTTTTAAAGCATGAAAAACGCTTCCTATTAGCTCTTTTTCAATAATTTGCTGCGTTTTTTTTATGTTTTTATTTGATATGTTGTTTTGTTCGGCTATATTTGTGGAATCAATCCATTGTGGGATAATCTTTTGTGTAACATATATATTAATTAATCATTTTACGTATTATGAATAAGTCTGATCTTATTAGTGCAATGGCTGCTGAAGCTCAAATGAGCAAAGCCGATGCAAAAAAAGCACTTGATGCTTTCATCACTTCAGTTACTAATGCTATGAAAGCTGGTGACAAAGTATCTCTCGTAGGTTTTGGTACTTTCTCTGTAAGCGAAAGAGCTGAAAGAACTGGTATTAACCCTTCTACAAAGGCAACTATTACTATTCCTGCTAAGAAAGTAGCTAAATTTAAAGCTGGTGCTGAATTATCTGCAGCTGTTGAATAAGATAGATAGTTGAAAGAAATTAGGAGAGGAGACGCGATGCGTCTCCTTTTTTTGTATCTTTGTGCGCAAGAAATAACTTGATTATGAAGATAGAAGATAAACTTGTAGCGTCCGTTATCAGCGGACTGAAAGCACTCTACGGTCAGGAAGTCCCTGAAAAGATGGTGCAAATGCAAAAAACAAAGAAAGAATTTGAAGGACATTTGACACTGGTCGTGTTCCCTTTTCTGAAGATGTCGAGAAAAGGACCGGAACAGACGGCACAGGAGATCGGTGAATATCTGAAAGCCAATGAACCGGCTGTAGCTGCCTTTAATGTGATAAAAGGTTTCCTGAACCTGACTATTGCATCGGCTACCTGGATTGAACTGCTTAATGAGATTCAGGCTGACGAACAATATGGTCTGGTAAAAGCTACCGAAACTTCTCCGTTGGTAATGATCGAGTATTCTTCTCCGAATACAAACAAACCGCTTCACTTGGGACACGTGCGTAACAACCTTTTAGGTAACGCATTGGCTAACATTGTAGCTGCCAACGGCAACAAGGTAGTAAAGACTAATATCGTAAACGACCGTGGTATCCATATCTGTAAATCCATGCTGGCATGGAAGAAATATGGAAACGGCGAAACTCCGGAGACTTCCGGAAAGAAAGGCGACCATCTGGTAGGCGATTATTATGTCTCTTTCGATAAACATTATAAAGCGGAACTGGCAGAACTGATGGCCGGATTTACAGCACAGGGAATGAGTGACGATGAGGCTAAGGCGAAAGCCGAGGCAGCATCTCCTTTGATGCAGGAAGCCCGTGAAATGTTGGTGAAGTGGGAAGCTGGCGATCCCGAAGTACGCGGATTGTGGGAAATGATGAACAACTGGGTATACGCCGGATTCGACGAAACCTATAAAAAGATGGGCGTCAGCTTCGACAAGATATATTATGAATCTAACACCTACCTCGAAGGAAAAGAGAAGGTGATGGAAGGACTGGAAAAAGGCTTTTTCTTCAAAAAAGAGGATGGTTCCGTATGGGCTGACCTGACTGCCGAAGGACTGGACCACAAATTACTCCTCCGTGGTGACGGTACTTCTGTCTATATGACACAGGATATCGGTACGGCTAAACTCCGTTTTGCTGATTATCCGATTGATAAGATGATTTATGTAGTGGGTAACGAACAGAATTATCACTTCCAGGTACTTTCTATTTTGCTTGATAAGCTTGGTTTCGAATGGGGTAAGAGCCTCGTTCACTTTTCTTACGGAATGGTGGAACTGCCGGAAGGTAAGATGAAGTCCCGTGAAGGTACTGTGGTGGACGCTGACGATTTGATGGAAGAAATGATTTCCACTGCTAAAGAAACTTCACAAGAACTCGGAAAACTGGATGGTTTGACACAGGAAGAAGCGGATGATATTGCCCGTATCGTTGGTCTGGGAGCTTTGAAATATTTCATCTTGAAAGTGGACGCCCGTAAGAACATGACGTTCAATCCGAAAGAATCTATCGACTTCAATGGTAATACAGGACCATTTATCCAATATACTTATGCACGTATTCAATCGGTGCTCCGGAAAGCGGCAGAATCGGGTATTGTCATTCCTGAACAGATTCCGGCTGGCATTGAATTGAGCGAAAAAGAAGAAGGATTGATTCAGATGGTGGCTGACTTTGCGGCTGTTGTAAAACAAGCCGGTGAAGATTATAGCCCGTCTATTATCGCTAATTATACCTATGATTTAGTGAAAGAATACAATCAATTCTATCACGACTTCAGCATTTTGCGTGAAGAGAATGAGGCGGTGAAAGTATTCCGTATCGCTCTGTCTGCTAATGTAGCCAAAGTTGTTCGTTTGGGAATGAACTTGCTGGGTATTGAGGTTCCTTCCAGAATGTAAGACTTTCTCTGAACAAAATATACTTCTGCGGGGTTTCTTTTATATATAAAAGGAATCCCGTATGTTTTATTCCCCCCCCCCCATCCCTTACTTCGGAAGAGAGAAACGGAAACTGCTACTGTCTCTTATTCCGAACTGCTGTTTGACCTGATCTATGTTTTCTCGGTCACGCAGCTTTCACATTATTTGCTCATAATCTTACTTGGGCAGGATTATTGAAAGAAACCATCTTGTGGTTTGCTGTCTGGATGTTGTGGTAACACACCATTTGGGTGACTAACCGGTTTAATTCGGATACCAGGCCGATTCGTATTCTTCTTTTTATCGCATATTATTGCTGTGGTTGCTTTAGCTTTACTGCTTTCCTGGCCTTATCACATTTCTTTATTGACAATGAATATCCTGGTGACATCCGTTTTTATATTTGTGATTGTGTTTGATATATTATTTCCTGATAAAGGTTTTAAGATCAAATGAAAAAGTCAGACTAAGTTTAACCCTAGTCTGACTTTTCATTATTGTTGATGACTGTTATTTTTTAGGGTATTTGTACCAGTCTTTGGCTTGTGCTCCGTTAGATTTAACCCATGTTGCAAATTTCGGATATGATTCGTCTATTCTTACGCCTTCTTCAGGGATAGGGAATTCGCTAATTGGCATATTGAGAGCAAATGGCATTAAGTCTATCGAAACATAATATAATCCCTCGTCAGGTCTGGAAACATCTTTGCCAGTGCCTAATAGTGATGGATTGGCTTTATCTGTAGGGGGGTATTTTACCAAATGCACTTCTCTACCTCTGGTTTTATCTGACTCTACGAAAATAAACGGATTATAAGGTGGTAATACGTTTTTTGAGCTTACATCATTCACTTGAATTGTTACAGTATACTTTTTGTCTGCTTCTTCTTTTCCGTCAAAAATCCTCATGTTATCAAATAATAAAATTGTAGGATGAGATTGGCCGGTCTCTGTTTTCCCAGGCATATATTGAGATTTGGAGGCATAAGAAGGCCCTTCAATAGAAACGTCACTAATATCGCTGTTAGCGATGTTATGTAATTGATAGCCAAAGCCGTTTATCAAATAACCTCCTCGGTGAAACGGAGTGAATTCATCAACAATTTTGTATACCCGATTTGTCAATATGGATTTATATACTTTACTCTTATATCGTATCATGACATCATTCATGTCATAATCTCCCTGTTCCGGCCATAAGTCCTCGAATGTCAATATTCCGGAGTAAGTAGTGTAGTTGTCTTCATCAGTTGGAACTTCAGGATCTTCGGGCAAAGGAGGAACTACTTCTTCATCAATCGCATTTTTTTCGGAAGTATGGATATAGAAAATGGCATCGCAATAATCTAAGTCTATATTATCCTCAAATCCTATTGCTACAATTTGATTGGATTCTGTATCTCGCAGTGATACGGTTCTTTGTCTCTTTATGCCATCACTTCCCGCTTTGTTCAAAATGGTAGTAGAGTATCGGGTTCCCATGCCTTGAACAAGGTCACCTTGAACGTATTCATCTAAAGGCTTGCTTCTGAATCCCATGCCTTGCAGACACCAACCAATAGTGATCCCAGCAGGAAATTTTTCTTCAAATTTACCTTCTTTTTCATTCCAGTATTTCAATTTAACTTCATCGCCACAAACTAAAGCACCCACTCCGGCTGTTTTATAAACAGGAGAAGCATTTGGAAATGCCAGTACCTTTTGGATATTTTCCAGAGTTGGTGTTTCGCCAGTAGGATAAGTGTAATATCCCACAGTGTTGTACCAAGCGGCAGTACTATTGACAAATACAAGACTTACTTCGGTTTCTTTAGTGATAGGGATGTCTGATATCATTTTTCCGTTAAAGAATTCGGGATAGTTGTCACGAATGCTTTTCCCGTCCGTTTTTCTAAAAACGTTTTTTATATTATAAAGTACGCTGGCAGGCGGAATATTTTTTTCTGCAGATAAGTTATTGGGGCGTCCGTTGTCGTTCCAGTCTACATTGGGTAGAAGCATCCAGTCATCCTGATATTTATGCTGATTGGTTGTTACTCCTCTGCTGACAGGTGTTGATGCTTTTGCGAGCAGAGATTGAATATACTCATTTTGGTTGAAAGAAATACGGTGGTCTTCGCCAATTGTGAGTTTTACAGGCGATGCTGCACCTAAATAGTCGGATGATAACCATACTTCTGAAATATCTGCCCGTATAGTTATTCCATCTTCATTGAACGTTCCCTTTTTGCTGGTGGCGGCACGGTAGAAAGGTTCTATGTCTTTTTTCTTCCAGCTACCATCTTTATCGTTTACTTCAATCGGGTCTTGATCATAAATCTCAAAAAGAACCACATAATCTTCCTTGAAGCCATAGTCAATGTCTATAGCCAGATTCTGGTTCATGTTGAAATCAAAAAAGCTTTCTTTGGGAAGTTTTTCCGGCTCTTGAAATAAATCACGCTGGTTGTCTACACAACCACATATTAATGGGGCACAAAATAGACCCATTAATGTTTTTACAAATATTGTTTGTCTCATAAGTTTTTGAAAATAAGTAAAATAAATGGCAAATATATAAAAAGATTTATATATCTGCCATCATTCTTATTTTATTTTCTTACTTCTTTTTCGAAAACTTCTTTTTTGGTGCTGGATTCGCTCCTTTTTCGTCTTGAAGCTTGATTAAGTCGAGACAACTTTTCAGCGTTAAATCCTGTGGGACAATATCTTTGGGGATTTTATAATTGGAACCTTTATAGGTAATATAAGGTCCATAGCGTCCGTTCAGAATCTCGAGTTCCGGTTCCTCTTCAAACTTCTTGATGTGGCGTTCCACTTCTTTCTGGCGTTTGTCTAAAATGAGTTGTTCCGCCTCTTCTAAAGTAACTTCCATCGGGTCGAGTCCTTTAGGGAGCGATACATATACCTTATTATGCAGGATATACGGACCGAAACGGCCTACACCGACACTGACTGTCTTTCCTTCATATTCGCCCAATGTACGAGGTAATTTGAATAATTCCAGTGCTTCTTCCAATGTAATGGTTTCCATGGACTGGCCCTTCTTCATTTGTGCAAAGCGTGGTTTTTCTTCATCTTCTACAGTACCAATCTGTACAACAGGACCGAAGCGGCCAATCTTAACGGAAATGGGTTTTCCTGTCTCCGGGTCTTCTCCCAGGATGCGTTCGCCTACTTTATGTTCTGTCTTGATAGCCAACGTGCTTTCTACAGACGGGTGGAACTTATCATAGAAATTCTTCATGATAGAAGTCCACTTTACTTCTCCTTCTGCAATTTCGTCAAATTCCTTTTCTACGCTGGCGGTAAAGTTGAAATCCAGAATGTCCGGGAAATATTCGGTAAGGAAATCATTTACCACAGTGCCAATATCCGTTGGTAGTAATTTAGCTTTTTCTGCGCCGGTAATTTCAGTATGATTTTCGTCTTTAATCTGATGATCCTTTAATGTCATGACATTAAACTGACGTTCTTCACCGTCTTTATTGCCTTTCTCTACATATTCACGTTGCTGGATGGTAGAGATGGTAGGCGCATACGTAGACGGGCGTCCGATGCCCAGTTCTTCCAACTTACGTACAAGACTTGCTTCCGTATAGCGTGGAGGGCGTTGGGTGAAACGTTCGGTTGCGATGATAGGGCCATGTTCCAACTTCTGGCCTTTCTTCAAAGGAGGAAGCAGGTGGCTTTCATCTTCCTGTTCGTTGTCGTCATCATAAGACTCACGGTACACGCGCAGGAAACCGTCGAACTTAATCACCTCACCGATAGCTGTAAATACGTCGCTGCTGCCACTTATCGTTATGGTAGCAGTCGTCTTTTCCAGTTCCGCATCTGCCATTTGTGAGGCAATGGTGCGTTTCCAGATCAAGTCATACAGTTTCTTCTCTTGCGCTGTTCCTTCAACGGATTGGTTTTCTATATAAGTAGGGCGGATGGCCTCGTGAGCTTCTTGTGCACCCTTGGTCTTGGTCTCGAAATGGCGGGGATGTACGTAGCGGTCGCCCATCATTTTGATGATAGCGTCTTTACTGCCTGCCGTTGCAAATTCCGAAAGGTTGACAGAGTCCGTACGCATGTAAGTGATGAATCCCGATTCGTATAAACGCTGCGCGAGCATCATGGTCTGCGCTACGGTATATCCCAGTTTGCGTGCGGCTTCCTGTTGTAAAGTAGACGTTGTGAACGGAGCAGGAGGCGTTTTCTTGATTGGGCGGGTGGTAATATCATCGATTGCAAAGCTCGCTCCCTGACAAGCGTCGAGGAAAGCCTTTGCTTCTTTTTTTGTTTTGATACGGCGAGCCAGTTCAGCTTTCATTTCCACCAGCTTTCCATCCGCGTCCGGGACGAGGAATACGGCAGTGACGCGATAAGCAGCTTCCGTTTTGAAAGCATGTATTTCACGTTCACGTTCAACGATCAGGCGGACGGCAACAGACTGAACACGTCCGGCAGAGAGTGCCGGTTTCACTTTTCTCCAAAGTACGGGAGAGAGTTCGAAACCTACGATACGGTCCAGAATCCGTCGTGCTTGCTGTGCATTTACGAGGTTGAGGTCAATGTCGCGTGGTTGTTCAATAGCTTTTAAGATAGCGCTCTTCGTAATTTCATGAAATACGATTCGTTTTGTGTTTTCAGGTTTTAGTTTTAAGACCTCATACAGATGCCAGGCAATCGCCTCTCCCTCGCGGTCCTCATCGGATGCGAGCCATACGGTTTCTGCCTCTTTAGCTTCTGTCTTTAGTGTGCTAACCAGCGCCTTTTTGTCTGCCGGGATTTCGTAGCTGGGTTTAAAATCATTATTTACGTCGATACTGAAATCTTTTTTCTTCAGATCGCGTATGTGTCCGTAACTAGAAAGGACTTTGAAATCTTTCCCCAGAAACTTTTCAATCGTTTTTGCTTTTGCCGGAGACTCGACAATGACAAGGTTTTTCTGCATAATTCTTTCTTTTATAATGGCTTGTACCACAATATTCGGGGACAAAAGTAAAAAAAAAGATTCTCCCTACCTTATATTATAAGGAGAATTTAATAAAATCTTAAGATTTACATTTTATTGCAGGAAATAAAATATCAATTGGTATAGGTTAGTTTCTCTATATTCTACGTACATTTGTCTCATTAGTAAGTTAGTTTTCGTTTGACAGTTGTCAAACGAACGCCTGACAACTGTTGAGCTATCGCTTGACAACTGTCAAACGGAAATTGAATAGTAAATTGAATAAATAATATATTGGAAGAGAGAAATTAATCTTTTCCAATGAAAAACTAATAAGTAATGAGTGTTAATTATGATCTTTATGAGACTCCCAACCCTGATAAGAGTGGAGAAGAACTACCACTGCATGCACGTGTCGTTTTGAAAGGCAGTTATACAGCCGAAGAATTTGTAGAACAAGTGACTGCATTTCAGCATATGCCTCATGCGCAAGTGGTAGGTGTCATAGAAGCTATCTCGAAAGAACTAAGACATTTGCTTTTGAAGGGATTTTCCGTTGAATTGGGTGATATTGGTTATTTTACTCTTTCTTTGAATGTGAACAAAGAAGTGACTGATTCAAAAGACTTGCGTTCACCGTCAGTATCTCTTAAAGATATTAATTTGAGAATCAACCGTCAGTTTAAGAAGGATATTGAGACTGAATTGGTATTACAACGTTATCATTCGCCTTTTCGTGTGAAGAATCCATTAGCAGAAGAAAAATGCTTGCAGCGATTAAATAAATTCTTGGAAAAGAATCCGTGTATTAATCGGCAGGATTATGCCTTACTTGTTGGAAAGACAAAAACACAGGCATTGCAGGATATTAATGCATTTATTGAAAAAGGGATTTTAAAAAAGTATGGAGCGGGACGATCGGTAGTCTATATAAAGGTAGGATGAGTCATTTTATCGGATATATATACTTGATATTAAACATTTTCTGCTTACCTTTGTTTGCATGAAAAAAGAAAATGGGAAAGGAGACGAACCTATGGCCAGTAATTATATTCGTTTCGATTGGGCTATGAAACGCTTATTGCGTAATAAAGCCAATTTTGCAGTTCTTGAAGGCTTTCTGACTACTCTTCTCAATGAAAAGATTGTCATTCAGAAATTATTGGAAAGTGAAGGAAATCAAGAAGATGAGTTTGATAAGTATAATCGTGTTGATATGCTTGCGGAGAACTCTAAAGGAGAACTTATTCTGATTGAAGTTCAGAATAATAATGAGTATGCTTATTTCCAACGTATGTTGTTTGGTACTTCTAAATTGGTGACCGAGTACATCAATCGTGGAGAAGGTTATGATAAAGTACGTAAAGTGTATAGCGTCAATATTGTCTATTTTTCATTAGGCAATGGAAAGGATATAGTATATCATGGTAAAACGGAGTTTAGAGGGATTCATCAGAATGATGTGCTGGAGTTGACTCCATTTCAGAAACAGACGTTTAAGGTCGATGCTGTCAGTCAGCTTTATCCTGAATATTATATATTAAAGGTGAATGACTTTAATCAGGTTGCCAAGAGTCCGTTGGAAGAATGGATTTGTTATCTGAATACAGGTGATATACCAGATAGTGCTACTGCTCCCGGTTTGACGGAGGCCCGTGAACGATTGAAACTCGATAAAATGACGAAAACTGAACTTGAAGCATATTATCGTCATTTGGATAATATTGTAATATTGAAAGATAATATATTGACAGAACGTGCAGAGGGGCGCGCGGAAGGTCGCGCAGCAGGGCGTGTAGAAGGTCGTGCAGAAGGACGTGCAGAAGGACGTGCGGAAGAAAAAAGAGAAACAGCACGTAATATGAAGGCTTTGAATATTCCTATTAATACTATTTCACAGATAACAGGTCTGTCGGCAGAAGAAATACAAGGTTTGTAAATCTATTACGGATTTGTAGTGAAGACAACAAAATAATTGAAGTTTAAGTTTTTGAGAAGGGGCGTTATCCGGAAATGGAAACGCCCCTTTCATTAATTTAGAATCGGAAACTCAATCCTCCTAAGAAATTGAATCCTTCCGTAGGATAACCTAAATAATATTGATATTTCTTGTTCAGCAGGTTATGTACTTGCGCATAAACAGATACTCCTTTGAATACATTATAGCTGGCTCCGATATGCAAATCATTAATTGCGGTCATTTTTGCATACTCTTTCACTTCTTTCCGGTTGATGTAATCATAACCTAGATTTATGTTAAGAGCAGAGATCGGATGAATACGTACATTGAAAGACATTTCACTGACTGGTTTCACAGCCAACAGATATTCCTCTGTTTTGCTGTCCCAATTACGGTAAGTATATTTAGCTGATATTCCAAGGATATCTTTGTAATCGTAACTGATTTCACCTCCAAGGTAAAGATTGTCTGTATTGTCTTGAGCAAAAGAAAGATAAGAACCTGAATGAATATTACTTGGGTCAAAACCTAAATAAGATAAGTCGTTCTTTAGATTCTGATAACCACCGAACACGTTGAACCAAAGTCCCGGATAAGGGCTTGCTTTGAATCCGATACTACCGTTGATTTGCTCGTAAGTATCATAAGGACGTTGTACGTATCCCAAAGTGGCAGTGGTATTTGCCTCCGGCAGTTCACCGTAAGGACAGATACTTTCTAATCTGCGGAAATCATTCAATTGCTTACCGCCGGTTGCTTTTGCATAAACAATGTAGCTATCAGAAAAAATATACTGTGCAGTGATATCGGGTGAAATACGGAAAGACTTATCAAATCCGAAAGATAAATCTACATTGGCTCCGATATGCAATTTCCAGTCATCATTATCCAGTTCGTAATATGGATTTAAAAGAAGCGTTGTGTAGTTTTTGAAGTATTTATCTCCGGTGGAAACATTCTTTGTATATCCGTTGTAGAGAAGATTGTTCATTTCCAAAGCGATAGTTATTAATTGTTGGTCGCCGATAGCTCCCGTGACATCGCCTTTAGTGCGTATGATTGTTTCCTTGATACCTGTATTGGCTTCAGATTCATTGAACATGTTGTGCTGACGTTCATACATCAACAGATTTGTTTCTGCGTTGAAACGCAGTGGTGCAGTCTCATCAGTGAAATGAATGCCCGCATGGAAGTCACCGGATGTGAATTTCTGCTTGCTGTTTACGCTTTCCGGTTGGAAGTTGAAGTTGCTCAATCTGAAATTTCCGGCAATATTTAAATCCAACTTATCAAATTGATGCGTGTAATCCACATTAGCGCGTGTGCGATAATAAAATGCATTCCATTTTTCGGAGTCTGTGAAAGGAAGCGTTAGTTTACCATCCATTCCATCCATTTGGAAACGTACATTCAATTTGTCTTTCTGCGACAGACGGAATAGATAATTGGCAAGAATATCCAAATTGCCATAATTACCATATCCGGCACGTACATATCCCGGGGTAGTGCCGGGTTGAACTTCTTTTCCGGTATAGGGGCGCATCAGGCCTGCCGGAACGGAAGTAGCCGGAAAGAATGTTGTAGCATACTCTACTTCTTTCTTGCTCACTGTCGGTTCTTCTACTTTAGGCAGGACGTTTACTTTCGAAGCGTCCATAATGTCCGGGTTATATTCTTGTTCCACAACGACCGTGCGGGTCATTGTTGTATCCTTCGGTTGGGTGGTTTGGGCTTGAAGGCAGGATGGCATTGAGATTGCCAATGCGAGTCCTCCTATTATATAATGAGATCGTTTCATACTTTTCTATTTTTTTATTCTCAATTCTCAACTTTCAATTTACTAAGTCTGCTTTCAATCATGCTTTCAATATCGTCATTCCCTTGATAATTTTGTTGCAGACTTAGCAGATATTGGCGTGCGTCCAGGTCTTTACCCGTAGCATGATAGACGTCGGATAGAAGGATAAAACTGCGCGCTAGCCAATAAGCATGTGGCGTACTCTGTTCTATATAGTTGAGCAACTCTTTCTCTGCAGCGGCATATTCTTTTGCGTCGTAGAGGGATTGTGCAACCTGATATTTAGCTTCGGCACCGTAAGAGTTACGTGTGTCTTTGGCCAGTTCACGATAGTCTTCCATTGCTTTCTTGTCAGCCTTTTGCTTGGTGTAGGCTTTAGCACGGTAATAAAGAGCTTCATTTCTTAGCTCCGGACTAAGTTTGGCTTCTGCAAGCAGGTCGGTAGCTGCATGGATGGTTTCTATATCATCTCGTAATAGGAAGGCGCAACGCAGAATACCCGTTTCAGCAAGTTGGCGGCGCTCTACGTTGGTTGCTTTTTCTTTCAGCATTTTGTAGCTAGCCAATGCTTCAGCCATATTTTGCTGGTTGAATTGCACTTCAGCACGCAAGATCAGTGCTTCTTCTGCAAACGGATTGTTTGGATATTCCAACAACTTACCGGAATGGAGAAGAATCATATCATAATTCTTCTGTTCGTTTCCGATCAGGCAGAGATAATAATGTGCGTTCAGGCTGAAGGCTCCTTCCGGGAAAGTTTGCAGGTATTTGTTGAGGCTTGTTTTGGCTTCTTCCATTCTGCCTCGTGCATAAATCTTTTCTGCGGCGGCATACGTAAGCGAGTCTTGTTCGTTAGCATCGAAACGGATGTGTCCTGGCATAGCATTTGCTAAAGCAGCAAATTCGTCGATGCGGTTGAGGTCTACATAAATAGATTTCAAATCACGCATGGCAAGACGTGCTTCTTCACTGCCCGGATATTTTTCGATAACCTGTTTGTAGGCTTCGATTGCTTGGTTGTAATCTCCTTTTTGGTAATATAATAATCCGATTTCGGCGGCAGCTTTCCGGCTGACCGGGCTTTCAGGATATTTAGTAAGCAATTCTTTGAAAGAGGTAATGGCTTGATTGTTGTTGTCCATCAAAACATAGGAACGCCCTTTCTCGTAAATAGCGTTTACGGCATAAGGAGAAGCAGGGTACTTTCCTACCAGACGGTTCAGCAAGGTAATCTTACCGGTATAGTCTTTCTGCAGACCGGATACAAGAGCCAGCTGATAGAAAGAATAGTCTCCGGAAGAAGTATTCATTTGTTCGGCTTGCGAATAATACTGTTTGGCTTCTTCAAAGTTACGTACATGCAGGTGGCAGTCACCAATACGATTGTATGCATCGGCAAGTGCGGTTGCATTTTCACCTTTCTCCAGTTGAATGTATTTTTGGAAATAATTGCTTGCTTGCGTATAGTCTTTCCGGTGGAAAGCGATATATCCTAAGTTATAATTGGCAAGCGCATACATTTCGTTATTGGGTTGGGTGGTGAGTTGCAGATAAGCATTAAAATCACGTGCGGCTTCTACCATTCGGTTTAGACGGTAATAGGATTCTCCGCACCAATAGTAAGCGTCTGCCTTGGTTTGACGATTGTATTGTCCGATGGCAATGGATTGGTTCAGATATTTCAGAGCTTGTTCGAAGTCGGCGTTAGCGAAAGATTGAGTTCCTAATTGGAACAGTATCTTTTGTTTGGCTTCCAATATTTGCGCGCTTGGTTTGGCAATCCGGTCGATTGATTTCAAAGCTGCATCGTAGCTACGTGTATTCATGTAAACTTCTACCAGGTAGCTGCTGACTTTTTCAGCATAAGGAGAAGTCGGAAATTCATTCAGGAATTTCTCGAAGGCAGTAACTGATTCACCGAAAGCGGAGAAAGAAGTCTCGTGCAGGCAAAGAGCGTAATTGTAAGCTGCCTGTTCCTTGATTTGCATATTAGCATTGGAGGCGGCTGCCTGTTCAAAAGCCATGCGTGCTTTGTTTTTCTCTGCCAGTTGCAGATAAGAGAGTCCCATGTGGAGATATGCATTTTGGGTAAGGGCATCGTTGTCAGTTGTCACCTTACCTAATGTTTCGGCTGCTTTGGAGTAGACTTTTGTTTGGTAGTAGGAGAGTCCTAGCATATAAAGGGCATCCCGGCGGGGAGCCGAGTGATCCTTATTCAAGTAATTGTTGAATGCTTCTACGGCTTGGTGATATTGTCCGAAATGGTAATAGGCATCTCCCAGGATACGGTACATTTCTGCTGCGTGCTCGTTATTCGGGTAGGCTGACAGGTAGTTTTGTGCTACAATTTGTGCCTTATCATAGTTTTTGAGCTGCGTATAAATTTCGGCTATATAATAAGGGACGAGTGCTTTGTATTTTGAGTCGTCCTGTAAGGGGAGGAAGCCTTTCAACGCTTCAGTATAACGCTTTTGTGTATAGCGGATGTAGGAAAGATAGTAATCACAATCTTTGGCGTATTTGGGGCTGTTGGCACGCAAAGTTTCAAACCAGATGGCTGCTTCTCGTAGGTTATCGGTTTTCAGATAACAGGTAGCCAGTTGGTAGGTGCAGTCGTCCCGTTCTTCATTACCTAACAAATCGAGGTCGGCAGAGTTGAAGAGTGCCAGTGCTTCATCATATTTTCCTTCGTAGAAATAGCAGGAGGCTAACAGCGCATAAATGCGGTTAGCGTATGGAGTATCAGGATAACGGTCGAGATATTTGCGGAGGAGTTCGATGCGGTTTTTGTCTTTCAGTTCGTAAGCCGAACTGACTAGCATATACTCTGCGTCCTGAAGAAGGCTGGCTGCAGGCTTTTGTTTTACAAATGCTTTCAATGCCGGCAGAGCAGCTGCATAATTTCTTTCCTGGAAAAGTTCTTTTCCTTCTTTATAAAGATTGTCAGTCGAAGTGAACTTGTCACCTGTCTGGGCAAATCCTATAATGGGCGTGCAGCAGATGGCAGCACAAATGAGTCTAGTAATTTCTTTTTTCATAATCGGGTGTTTATGCAAAAGTACTATATATCTTTCAATGACGTATTTTAATAGCTATTAATTTAAAGCTCATTAAAATATAAGACAGAATGAAAGGGGAAATGTTTCTGTAATTTGTTATATTTTAACGAATTATCTGCCAGATAAAAACTTTTTAAGTCCTCGGCGAATAGAATCTAGTCCAAAATCTTCCGGATTAATTTCAGAGAGAGGCAGGAAGAAAGAATCTGCTACATCATCCATTGCCGAAAAATGGCTCATGTCTTCTACGGTGCACAGAAAAAACATATCGAGTGTGTGTACAGGAAAACCTGAATAGACATAAATATTGGGAAGTGTAAACTGGTAAACTGCTTTTTTTACCTTCAACCCTGTTTCTTCCAGCACTTCACGGGCTACGCCTTCTTCACCTGTCTCGTTCATATCGATAAATCCTCCGGGAAGGTCGAGAGTTCCCTTTGCCGGCTCTTTAGCACGCCGGCAAACAAGCAATTCGTTTTTCTCATTTAAGATGAGTGCTACGGTGGCGGCGGAAGGGTTAAAGTAATAGACGAAGCCGCAATCTGTACATTTTTTGGACTTTTCGTTATTTACTTTGAAATGCGGAGAACCACATTCGGGACAATATAGGAATTGAGCTAGAGGATGTTTCATAATCGTATATACTTCCAGTTTTTTTGTTTATACACGCAAAGGTATAAAATGCTTTTATTAATTTCATCTATCACAGCATAGAAATATTCGATTGGACTTTTTTTGAAAAGGCGGGGCTTCTGCCTTTATCTTTGCATCAGAAACAAAAAACAAAAGATTGTTTCTGATGTTATAAGTCAAACCAATTAATAACAATAAAAGCAATAAAGATTATGGAACCAATTTTAAATTCTCAACTTCCTGAATTCAGCGTTCAGGCTTTTCACAACGGAGCTTTCAAGACTGTAACCAACAATGACCTGAAAGGTAAATGGGCGATTCTTTTCTTCTATCCTGCTGACTTTACTTTCGTATGTCCTACTGAATTGGTGGATATGGCTGAAAAGTACGATCAGTTCAAGGCGATGGGTGTAGAGATCTATTCGGTAAGTACTGACTCTCATTTCGTGCACAAAGCTTGGCATGATGCTTCTGAAAGCATTCGCAAGATTCAATACCCGATGTTGGCAGACCCGACTGGCGCTTTGAGCCGTGCACTGGGTGTATATATCGAAGAAGAAGGTATGGCTTATCGCGGTACATTTGTTGTCAATCCGGAAGGAAAGATTAAAGTGGTGGAACTGAATGATAACAATATTGGCCGTGATGCAAGTGAATTGCTTCGTAAAGTGGAAGCTGCACAGTTTGTAGCCAGCCATGACGGAGAAGTTTGCCCGGCTAAATGGAAGAAGGGTGAGTCTACCTTGAAGCCAAGCATCGACCTGGTAGGTAAGATTTGATAGATCTTGATAATGGTGATTATGGGAGGCCGGTAACGGGAGACGCTGCCGGCCTTTCTTTTAAAAAAATGAAAGGAAAAAAGGTATGTTAGAATCTGCATTAAAAGAACAACTAAAGGGTATTTTTGCTGGGCTGGAGGCAAATTTTACTTTTGATATATCCGTATCATCCAGCCACGAAAACAAAACAGAATTATTGGAGCTGCTGGGAGATGTAGCGGATTGTTCCGATCATATCACTTGCTCGGTGAATGAGGGAGAAGCATTGAAGTTTACTTTATTAAGGAATGGTGATCGTACCGGAATCACATTCCGGGGTATTCCTAACGGACATGAGTTCACGTCATTGCTTTTGGCTATCCTGAATCTGGACGGCAAAGGAAAGAACTTTCCTGATGAGGCTGTTTGCAACCGTGTGAAAGCACTGAAAGGTCCGATACATCTGACCACTTATGTTTCGTTGACTTGTACGAACTGTCCTGACGTAGTGCAGGCTCTGAATGCAATGGTCACTTTGAATCCTGCTATTACTCATGAAATGGTAGACGGCGCGCTTTATCAGGACGAAGTAGATGCACTGAAAATACAAGGAGTACCTTCTGTCTTTGCAGATGGAAAATTGCTTCATGTAGGCCGTGGTGAATTTGGCGAATTGCTTGCCAAGTTGGAAGATCAATATGGTATTGACGAAACCAAAGCGAATGCAGAGGTGAAAGAATATGATGTGATTGTAGCCGGTGGAGGACCTGCAGGAGTATCGGCAGCTATTTATTCTGCTCGTAAAGGACTCCGTGTAGCTATTGTGGCCGAGCGTATTGGCGGACAGGTGAAAGAAACGGTAGGTATTGAGAATTTAATCTCTGTTCCGGAAACGACAGGAAATGAACTTGCCGATAATCTGAAAACTCACTTGTTGCGTTATCCGGTGGATTTGCTGGAGCATCGTAAAGTAGAAAAAGTAGAAGTGGTTGGAAAACAAAAGCAGATCACTACCTCTGTTGGGGAGAAATTCCTGGCTCCGGCACTGATTATTGCAACTGGTGCAAGCTGGCGTAAACTGAATGTTCCGGGAGAAGCGGAGTATATCGGTCGTGGTGTTGCTTTCTGCCCTCATTGTGATGGGCCGTTTTATAAGGGAAAGCATGTAGCAGTAGTAGGTGGAGGAAATTCCGGCATTGAGGCAGCGATTGACTTGGCTGGTATCTGCTCCAAAGTCACTGTTTTTGAATTTATGGATGAGTTGAAAGCAGACAGTGTACTTCAAGATCGACTTAAATCATTGCCGAACGTGGAAGTGTTTGTAAGTTCACAGACTACGGAAGTGATAGGAAATGGTGATAAACTGACTGCCCTGCGCATCAAAGATCGCAAAACGGAAGAAGAACGTTTGGTTGAGTTGGATGGTGTATTTGTACAAATCGGGCTTTCTGCGAATAGCAGTGTATTCCGCGACATAGTGGAAACCAACCGTCCGGGCGAAATCATGATTGATGCACATTGCCGTACGAATGTGACGGGTATCTATGCAGCCGGAGATGTTTCTACGGTTCCTTATAAGCAAATTATTATCTCTATGGGCGAAGGAGCGAAAGCTGCGCTTTCTGCATTTGACGATAGAGTGAGAGGGATTATCTGATTGATGTATTCAGATATAAAAAGCACATAAACAAAACATTAGCAAGAGGAGAAATGACTCCTCTAAAAAATACCCCCGTTACAGATTTGTAGCGAGGGCTATTTTATATTTAGAGAGCATGACCTTCATCAACTGCTCTATCCTGCGCATTGAGACAAATGTTCATGAATATCCGAGAAAGTGAAATGAACGTTGTTCTCATGGTATGTAATTGGGGGGATTTTAAGAAATGTGTGCTAAGTTCATTTATTTAGTCATGATATGTATATCTGACGAAATCAAACAATCCGGAATTTTCCTGCTGTGCCGGTTGGTCTCCAATAAATTTAAGATTCTCTACACTGCAAAAAATATGGAATGCAATGTCTTTCCCAAATTCCAGTTGAAGTTCATGTTTGAGCTCGTTGTCTATTAACCAGGTGATGTAATAGTTCCCATTTTTTAATGTCAGATCAATTTCGAACAGATGCCATCCGGTCTTGATTACTACAGGAACGGAAGAAAAAGGATATGCCTGCGATGTCATATAAGCAATCATTTCGTCGGGAGCTGCATTTAACTCCTTGCGAACTGTATCTTTACCATATCCGACTTCGAAATCCAATTCATGTTGGTCGTCATGGTATATCCACGAACCCACGCTACATTGATCTCCTATTCCCATTTGCGGGATATGAGTACGCCAGGTATATCTTCCTGTTGTATAAATCCGTTCTACAGTGTGAACCTTTTTCCGATCCATCGAGTTAGCCCGGGTAAAGATCCGTAAGTAACCATTCTCTAATATGCATTGATTATCCGGGTTGTTATCCTGATGTCCGTATTTCCATCCATCCAGATTGTTGAAGTTCCATTCTTTGTTTGGCGGATTTTTAGTACTGATGTCATTGGTCTGTTGTTGTGCAAAGCAAATGCCGCAAATGCATATTAGTAACAGAGTTAAATAGTAGTTTCTCATAATAATTGAATTTAAGTGTATTCGTTTTCTATCAATTGCTTGCTGCAAAAGTAGTCGAATACCTTATTCTACTCATCAGATTTTAGTCATTTCAAATCATGAAACGTCCAAATCTGCACTGGAAATCTTAATCGCTCTGTTCCGGGAAGTATAATTTCTATATAAATGATAAACTAAAGTGCTGAATCTATTCTGATTGTTGTTGGGTGCAACCGTGTTGTGCTCTGAATTGAGAAGGAGTCATTCCTTTCATTTCTTTAAATAACGTACTGAAATATCGTTGATAAGTGAAACCTACCTGCTCTGATATTTCAGTAATGCTCATGTCAGACTGAGTTAAAAGAATGATTGCTTTGTCGATTCTTCTACGATTGATATAATCGTTTGCTCCCATGCCGGTCAGTTCCTTGATCTTATTATATAAGGATGTCCGGCTCATAGCCATTTGAGCAGTCAGGAATTTTACGTCCAGATCTGGTTGAGACAGATTCTGATCGATCATTTCATTCAATTTAATCATAAATTGTTCATCCGCATTGCTGAAAGTAGCCTCTTGCGGAGACAGAATGAATTGATTGCCCCTGTATCTGGATTTAATATATTCACGATTTCTCATCTGGTTCTGGATCACGCTAAGGAGCATTTCCATTTCAAATGGTTTGGGCAAATAGGCATCGGCTCCTAATTTGTATCCTAACATCTGGCTTTCAGAATCGGCTCTGGCGGTAAGTAGAATAACAGGGATATGGCTAATATTCAGATTCTCTTTAATTTCCTTGCATAGCTGATAGCCATTCATTTGTGGCATCATTACATCACTTACTATAATGTCCGGTTGCTGTTGCTTAATAACTTCCAGCGCTACCAATCCATTTTCTGCCTGATAGATCTTCTTGAATTTATCCTTAAGAGCATTTTTTAAGAATTCTCTTAAGTCCTGTTTATCTTCTACAATCAACAGTGAGTATCCTTGTAGAGAGAAAGCCCCGGATTCTATTTTCTCTTCTTCCTCCGGAGAACTTAAAAGTTCGTTGAGGTAGGAATGTTGAGGACATGATACTTCTTGTTCTTGTAGATTAGCCGGTATTTCATAAAAGAATGTGGCCCCTCTGTCTTTATTATTGAAAGCGCCCATCCTGCCTCCATGTAAGTCAATCAACATTTTAGCATAAGATAAACCGATACCACTTCCTCCCTCATTATGTTTGCCTTGGTAGAAACGGGTAAAGAGCTTCTTTATATCTACATTATCCAATCCGATTCCCTGGTCTTGTACGTGTACTTGTATACTTTCATTTGTACGGATGGTTTTTATAACAATACGAGTCTGATTAGGACTATATTTCAAAGCATTCATAATCAGATTGGAAAGAACAACTTTGCATTTTGTGTCATCATACGCGATAGATTGTATACTGTCGTCAAAGTCGTATGTAATTTCAATTTCTTTGGCTTTAGATGCAGTTTGAAATGTTTCTGCCACTTCCTGTATCCACTTGTGTAAAGGATGCGAAGAGATGTGTAGCACTTCTTGTCCTACCTCCATTTTGCGTGCATCAAGCACAATGTTAATAATATCTTTCATCTGATTCGCCTGTTTGAATGCCCCCTGTAGATATTCCGGTAGCTCGTCTTGCTTCACCTTTTTATTTAGAATGCGTTTCAGGGAAGCATAGATGAGTGTCAAAGGGGTACGTAGCTCATGGCTGATATTGATTAAGAAGCGTATTTTCTCTTCATATATCTTTTTCTCGTGTTCCCGCATCTCACGCTTCAGCCGATTTTCTTTTTTTCTTATCAAACTAAAGAAGACCACTCCTGCCACTAGAAATGCAAAGAAAATGCATAGTATAATAAACCAGATAGATTTCCACCAAGGAGGTGAGACTATAATAGTTAAGATCTCTATCGGCTGGCTCCATTCACCGTTGGAGGTGTCGCAGGATACGCTGATGGTATATTCTCCTGATGCTAATGTACCCAATTCGAGTGTCTGGAGATAACTCTCGATCACCATTTTGTCTTTTCCTGTGATGACATACCGGAAAAGGTGTTTTCGGAAGGAGTTCTTTTCGTCAGCAATCACTTTAATGTTGAACGATGAATGATTCCAGGGAATCGAAATACAGTTATTATTAACCTGTTTCAGAGTTGATTTACCATTCAGTTTTACTTCAAGTAGCTTGAGAATAGGAGACGAATTACTTTCGAAAATAATATCCGTATTAATGCGTACCAGTCCCATAGTACCTCCCATATACAGATTGGGAGTACGAAGAGCAGGAATAGGGGTAAATATCAATTCGTTGGAAGGAACTCCATCGGATTCGTCCAGGATAACAAAACGTTTTTCGTTGATAATATACGCAAAGAACATGTTCTGCGCTCCTATCCAGACTTTTCCTTTTTTATCATAGGCAAGGCTGGATACACTGTTGAACAAGTTGGTATGTATTTTTTCTGTTTTTCCAGTCTGTTTATTATAGAAGAGCAGTCCGAAATTACTTCCTATCCAGAAGTTACCTTTATCATCCCGGCAGGCCGATGTGAAATCATCTCCCTCTTTCATATTGACTAATGAAGATAGTTCGTTAGTTTTGAAGTTTAGTTTAAACAGGTTATTGGTTCCCATTAGATACAGATGCGTATCGTCGGAATAAATTGCCTGCATAGCTATTTGGCGTTGAATGTCTATTTGGGGTGCGTAGAGAATAGATGTTTGCCGGGTATGCTTGTTGTAGATATAGACTTTTGCTCCTAATATGTAAATATTATCTTTTGTAGCATATAGATTTACCAAATCACCGGATGAAAATTCTCTTTTCGAAATAGAGTCATTGATAATGGGAAAAGGTTGCATCTGTGCGGTTCTCTTATTAAAGGTAAATACCCCTTTATTAAAACATGATAATAAGAGCTCATTTTCAGAAAAATCTGTGATAGAGGTAACTTTCTCCCCGTATGTAGTAGGGTAATGATGAAATGTATTCGTTTTTTGGTCAAATGAGTTGATACCTCCTCCGTCTGTTCCAATCCAGAGCAATGTATCCTTATCTTCAAAGATGCTAACCACGGTACGTTCGCTAACTCCATTGGGATTGTTCAGTGGAACATCTTTATAGGTTTTGATGAACACTTTTTTGATGGCGAATAATCCTCCGTGTATACTGCCTATCCATATATTGTCCATCTGATCTTTATAAAGCCGGTAGATAGAGTTATTTGGCAAGGATTGTTCATCATCGGAAATATGTTTAAGATAAGAAAACTTCATAGTCTGGAAGTCAAGTATGTTGATACCTCCTCCGTCAGTAGCTATCCAAAGTTGGTTGTCTTTTTCAAGAAAATCAAAAATGATATCGTTGTTGAGCCCGGAGTTTTTGGTGGATAAACTGAAAAGCCTTTTCCCCTCTTTCGAGTAACAGGCTATTCCTTTGCCATAGAATGATACCCAAAGCCGGTTTTGAGAGTCAACAAATATGGTGTTTATCTCGCGCTCTTTTACAAATGGACATCGATACATTTTCTTTTTTGTCAAGTCGTACATCCAAAGCCCGTCTTTTTTACTGCTGGTTATCAGCATATCGGGACTCCACTGAAAGATGCGATTGATACATTTTAACTTGTCTCCATCGATGTCGGGGAAGATCGTCGTAATACTTTTATCCGTCAGATTGTATTGGTATAAAGTTTCTTCTCCTCCAAACAGGAAATTGTCACCTATTTGAAGATAAGACCAAGCGTTAAATGGCTTCCCGTTATATTTCAATGGCTGAAACTGATTTTCTGCTTTATTGTAGATGGCAATTCCTTTATTGGTAGAAACGTATAAATCGCCTAAACGATCCTCTGTAATAAAACGAATGAAATTGTCGGGCAATGAGTTGGGCTGCTCCCGGTCATGAAAATAACTTTTCAGTTCAGATTGGTCATAACTATTTAATCCCCATTTGGTACCTATCCATATGACTCCTTGATGATCTCTGTAAATGCACTGCACTCTTGATTGTGACAATCCCTGTTCCAAAGAAATTTGTCTGAAGTAGTAGTCTTGTTGTTCAGCCTTGGTAGAAAGAACAAAGAATAATATCCAGATTAGAAAAGAATACCTCTTTAGTACGTGTGCTTTTGACATAGTTATGTTCTTTTGATAGAGCAAATATAAAAGAAGTTATGAAACTGTACAATAGATTTCATCTTCTTTTGTCCACAAAGCTCATTAGATAGCTAGAAAGGATATTCAGAATGATCCTTTTGAACAGTAGCGGACTAATTATGGATGTTATTTGATCTCTATTTCCATGCTTTGCGCCTATATTTGCACAGTTAACACTAAATACGAAACGTATTAAACCTTAAAAAAAAGACTATTTACTATGGATACATCCTAAAACTGTAGAATGAAGAGGCGGAGTAATGTTGGGAACATTTTAAATGCCTTGACTTGTATCTAAAATTCCTAAAAATCTAATATCATTATATTCTAACTAAATGAAAAGTATATGGATAATCTAAGAAAAACGCTTGGCTGCTTGCTACTATTTCTTTTTGCAGCAGTTACATCTACTTATGCACAGGTTGCAAAGCAGTATTCGGGTACGGTTACGGATGCCGACAGCAATGAACCTGTCATCGGTGTCAACGTAACCCTTAAAGACGCACAAACAGGCACCGTAACGGATCTTTCCGGAAAATTCTCGATTAGTGCTCCTGTTGGGTCTACACTATTGTTTTCTTATATCGGATACATGACTAAAGAGGTTAAACTGGGAACGAATACCAGTTTGAAGATTACAATGCAGGAGGATCAGAACCAATTGAGTGAGGTAGTGGTCATCGGATATGGTGTAGTGAAAAAATCAGATATAACCGGTGCTGTGGCTTCTGTTTCTTCCAAACAATTTAAGGATCAGCCGGTAAAGCGGGTGGAAGATATTCTGCAAGGACGTACTGCAGGTGTGGCAGTGACGAGCGTAAATGGTTTACCTGGTGGTACAGTTAAAGTTCGTGTTCGTGGTACCACTTCTCTTAATACCAGCAATGACCCCCTGTATGTCATTGATGGTATTATGTCTGGTGGACTGGATGTAAATCCAGCCGACATTCAATCTATTGAAGTTCTGAAAGATGCTTCGGCAACAGCTATTTATGGCTCACGCGGCGCTAATGGTGTGGTGTTGGTAACTACTAAAAAAGGGGTGGAAGGTAAAGTGCAGATTTATGCAGATGTGGCTATAGGCGTATCGAACATTCTTAAAAAATATGACTTACTGAATGCTTATGAATATGCGACTGCATTAAAGGAGTATAATGGTATCTCATTTGCAGATGATGAGATGGAAGCCTATAAGAATGGCTCCAAAGGCATTGACTGGCAGAATTTGATGTTGCAGACCGGTATTAGTCAGGACTATAAATTAGGTATTTCGGGTGGAACGGCTAAAAATAAGTATCTTATTTCAGCCAATGTACTGAATATGACAGCCATGACCATCACGACCAAGTATCAACGTGCACAGTTACGGATAAATTTGGATAATGAACTCACCAAGTGGTTGACACTTTCTACCAAAATTAATGCTTCACGTACTCACAGTCATAATGGGGGTATTGACATTATGAACTTCCTGAACTATTCTCCTACGATGGAAATGAAAGATCCGGTAACGGGCGTTTATAATATGGACCCTTATAATTCAGTAAATGGAAACCCTTATGGTGCACGTGTCGCAAATTATGGTGACTCATATGTGTATGCTTTGAATACTAATATGGATTTGACTTTCAAAATAATGAAAGGGTTGACATTGTCTGTACAGGGGGCCGCTAATTACTCTCATGTTCCGAGTTATTCTTTTACCTCGTCGTTAGCAAAACCCGGACAAATTAGTGGTATGGAAAATGCGAGCCGGATGAATCTATTCTGGCAGAATACCAATAATGTGACTTATAACACAAGTTTCGGCGATCATCATCTGACTGCAACAGCTGTATTTGAAGCAAGTGGTGCCGAAGGCAGAAATCTAAAACTGACCGGAAGTGATTTAGCCAATGAGTTTGTTGGTTATTGGAATGCAAAAAATGCAAAGACACGCGATGGAGAGAATGGCTATTCCGCGGAAGCTATTGTGTCCGGGCTTGGTCGAATTATGTACAATTACAAAGGGAAGTATATGCTGACAGGTACTTTCCGTGCCGATGGTTCATCTAAGTTTCAGAAGAAGAATAAATGGGGATATTTTCCGTCAGCAGCTGTTGCTTGGGATGTTGCCAAAGAAAACTTTATGAGCAAACAAAACATTGTCCAGCAATTGAAACTAAGAGCCAGTTTTGGTGTTGTTGGTAATCAAAGTATCGGTGCTTACACAACATTGGGTATGTTGGCCCCTACAAATTATGACGGTTATGGTAGCGATGCAATCCATACAGGTTATTGGACTGGAAATCTCGCTACACCAGATGTAACTTGGGAAAGCACCTATCAGTATAACATAGGTTTGGATGCCAGTGTTTTAGACGGTCGCTTGAGTTTTACAGCCGAATGGTTCCGGAAAGATACTAAGGACTTGTTGCTTCGCAAACCTGCTCCGCAGTATAACGGAGGTGGCTCTTTCTGGGTCAACCAAGGTGAGGTTAGAAACTCTGGTGTTGAATTCACCATCACAGCTACTCCTTTGACAGACAAAGATATATTTGGTTGGGAAACATCGCTGAATGCATCTTATTTAAAGAATAAGATAATCGATCTGGCGGGTAGTGATTTTATCGTTGGGGAGAATTATACAAGTATTGGCGGTGGTCCCATTCAAATTAAAAAAGTAGGGTATCCGATTGGTTCTTTCTATCTTTATGAATGGGCAAACTTTAATGACCAGGGCGCCAACTTGTATAAACATCAATCTAATGGAAGTTTGACAACCAATCCGGGTGCTGACGATCTGGTTACTAAAGGGCAGGCCGAGCCTAATTGGACTTTCGGATGGAATAATACATTCACTTGGAAAAACTGGACGCTCAATCTCTTTATCAATGCTGCATTAGGACAAGATAGACTGAACGTAAGCCGCTATGCGATGGGATCTATGACAGGTGTATATCGTTTCATCTCTTTATCTGATGCTTATTACAAAAGTTGGGATAAAGTGGCCAATAAAGCAGATGCTGTGTATGCAAGTCATAAAAATTCGGATAATAGAAACTATCCTGATTCCGATTTCTGGCTTGAAGATGCATCATTTGTGAAACTGAAAAATATAAGCCTTACGTATAATATTCCTAAGAAGATAACGAAAGTAGCCGATATTCAACTGTCGGTCAGTGCTCAAAACCTGTTTACATTAACGAAATACACAGGTATGGACCCAGAAGTGTACAGTGAATCCGATTACGGCTTTAATGGCGTAGATATGGGCTCTTATCCTGTTCCAAGAACTTTCACTTTTGGTATGAAACTTAACTTTTAATCTTTTAACTATACATGGATATGAAAACAATATATAGAATATTCAAATCTGTCGGACTAGCATTGATAGCACTTTGGATGGTGTCTTGCCAGGATTTACTGACAGAAGATCCTAAAGGGCAGTTGGCGGTAACTAATTTCTTCAATTCAAAAGGTGATCTGGACTTGGCTCTGAATGGAATGTATTCCAAAGTTGCGAGTGATATGTATGCAAATATTTGGGCAGGTTTCGAATCAGTGATGGGTGATGATATTTCTACACACCCTGCAGCTAATAAACAGGGGTTGCGTGAGGTAGATACTTATAATGTTTCGGACAATAACACTTGGGTGACTGAATTGTGGGGAGCTCGTTGGAGATTGGTAAAAGCTGCTAATTTCATTATAGATAATGCCGGACGAACTCCGGAGGTGAGCCAGGAAGAGAAAGATGCAGCCATTGGACAAGCTTATTATTGGCGTGCCTATTCTTATTTTTACTTTGTAATGGCTTGGGGAGAGGTACCTATGGTTGTGAAAGATGAAATCAATTACAACATGCCATTGGCAACCGTTCCTGAAATTTACGAACTGATTGTGTCTGACCTGAAAAAGGCAGAAACAATGGTCCCTGCCAATTATACTAAAGATCCCTATGCAAGGAATGGGGTAAACATTGCTGTTAGTCAAGGAGCTGTAAAAGCAACATTGGCTTATGTGTATATGGCAATGGCGGGATGGCCGTTGAACAAAGGAACAGAATATTATCAACTGGCCGCTGCAAAGGCAAAAGAAGTAATCGATGCTTCGAAGAAAGGTACTTACTACTACAAGCTATTACCTGATTACAAGCAAGTATATTCGATGGAGTATAATAAGAATAATCCTGAAGTGTTGCTTGGCGTTTACTATAATTTGGGAATAGATGCACTTACCAATGCTCCTCTAGCCGATTTCCTGGCAGACTATGCTTATGGTGGCGGTGGATGGGGAGATACGAACGGAGAAATTAAATTCTGGTATGATTTCCCGAAAGGCTCACGCAAAGATGCATCTTATTTTCCGAAAATTATATTGAAGAATGAGACGAAGTTGCGTGATTGGTGGGAAGACCCCAATCCGGAAGCACCACGTGTGGTTGTTGCTCCCTGTTTCATGAAGAAAGTAGAAACGACTACTGGAGAAGAATTCGACTATACGAATCCGAAAATTTCGATGAATCAGAATGGAGAAAAGACGCATCAGATTATTCGCTTGGCAGAAGTATATTGCTGGTACGCCGAAGCTGTAGGTCGTTCAAAAACAGGTAGTATCACGGAAGCTGTCAACTTATTGAATGAGGTACGTAATCGTGCCAATGGATCTGTTGTTGCAGACCGGGATATTTATAAGACAACCATGTCGTATGATGATCTGGCAGAAGCTGCCTATAATGAACATGGCTGGGAAATAGCCGGATATTATTGGGGAAATATTGCCACCAGAGCAAGGGATATGTTTCGCATGAATCGTATTAAAGATCATTTTGAATACAGAAAATTGAATCCGGAGATTGAAGTGGCTCCTGGAGTCTTTAGGAAAGAAGCTGTTTCCGTATCTGGCACGTGGAATGACAGTAAGATGTATCTTCCCCGTCCTTTTGTAGACTCGTCTATTAATCCGAATTTGAAGAACTGAGTGAAACAATAAAAACAATCATTATGAAACTAAGATATTTATATTTAGCAATAGGTGTATTATGTAATGCCTCTTTAGTATCATGCGGCGATAGCTTCAAAGAGAAAACAGAGATTGTTGCATGCGGAATCTCCACAAATGCTTTAACATTCGGAGTCTCCTCTACTGAAGTTCAGACTGTAGATATTACGTCAGAAGCAGCTTGGGAAGTAGCAGTGGATCAGGCAGGTGGTAATTGGCTTACTGTTTCTCCTTTGGAAGGAACTGGTAATGGTACGCTAACAATTTCTGCTGATAAGAATAGCGGTCCAAAACGCAGTGCAACCTTGACCATAGCAGCGAAAGGTGCTGAACTTCGAACCATTACAATTATTCAGGATGGCTATAAAGGAACCATTTATAATTACGGTGACTTTACTGGATTGCAAAAAACAGGACTTGTGGCAGGGATCAATCCGATCACTATCGTAGACAATGACGAATGTGAAGATGGAAAAGCGTTAAGAATCTATACACGGCCAGGTAAAGAGTATGAAGGTACTAATGGAGATCGTTTCAAAGTGCAAACAACAACACAATTCGGATCAGGTCGTTATGAATGGAGGATATATGTCCCTAAATTCGGAATGAATGACCGAGCTAGTATTGGAGCATTCTTATATTTTGACGATGGGCATGAGTTGGATTTTGAAATTTGTTCCGGTACGGCTGCAGACCGTGCAGCACATAGTGCCGGACCAGATGATATGCTGTGTCTTGTGACTAGTCAGGCTAATCCTTTTTTCTCTGAGTTCACACCAATCAAGGCTGAAGCTTGGCATACGTTTGTTTTGGATTTGAAGTTAGAGAATAAGAAATATCTGGCGGAGTGGTCGGTTGATGGTAAAGTTTTAAAGAGGGCACAATTAGATTATGGTGAAGAAGCTTATTTCCGTGCTATATCTAGTGTCGAGAATCTTTATGGTATGGGCGATCATGCGGCAACTCAAGAAAATTATGCCTTATTTGATTATCTTGAATATGTTCCTTATGATTATTCAATGAAGCCGATTGTTGAAGGTCAGCTTCCTCCCGAACCAGAGGGAACAACAGTGAAGTGGGACTTTGAGGAAGCAGGTTTTGTACCTGTTGGATGGACTAATAATGGAGGAACGATTGCAGATGGAAACTTGAATCTATCTAACGGGAATAACTTCGTTTATGGTCCGGAGATAGGAGCTGGAAAATATACATGGGAAATAGATGTTCCTTTGGTAGGGGTAGGTGAAAAATGGTTGGCAGGTGGTAATATCGCTGCAACTAACGCTGAAGAAAGATCATTCTCTATGTTTGTTTTCGCAGGTACTGAAAATGATCGTGCGGCTTGTACTATTCCTCCTGTTCCAGGTCAAATGCTGGTACGTTGTTATACAGAGTCTATGGGAGTTTACGGTGTACCTATTGATCCGGGTAAACATACTCTGACTATTGACCTCAGACTTAATGCAGATGGTGCATATTGGGCGGCATGGATTATAGACGGTGAAGTGGCGAAAACATTCACTACCTGGTATACTCCGGCACAGTTCAAATTTGGATTCTCAATAATGACCTTTGCTGACGGCGGTGGTTGGCAAGGAGATAAGCCTACTGCAAAAACGTATACAGCTAAGTATGACTATATAGAATATAAGAAGTATAACTATGATGAAGAATAACAGTTTACTTTACATTCAATGAGGTATTTAAGTATAATTGGAACAGCTATATGCTGTGTAATGTTGGTAATGACGAGTGTTTCCTGCAAGCAGGAAGCACTCGCTTCCACCACTTTGGAGAAAAAAGTATTTCCTTGGTATGTCTATATAGATGGAAGCTCTTTTAAGGATATAGAACCAGTGAAAGAGATAATTAGTTCCATTAGCGTTTTCGGGAATCCTCCGAAATCATTTATCGATGAGTGTCATCAGAATCATATTGAAGTATATCAGGCTGTAGGTGGAAATGAAGAAACGATTGATACGCCACAGAAAAGAAAGGCACTTGTTGAGAAGTATATAAGCGATTGCAATGCAAATGGATATGATGGAATAGATCTTGATCTCGAACATTTGCGTCCTGATATTCAGGATGCATATACCGAATTCCTGAAACTTGCTTCAAAAGAACTTCATGCTGTTGGAAAGAAATTAAGCCATTGCGTGAGTTTTTATCCGGCTTTGTATCAGGATAACGAAACTAAGATGTTTCACGATTCGGCAGTCTTGAATGCTACCTGTGATTTAGTGAGAGTGATGTGCTACGATATGTATTTTGCACCGGGAATAAATAAGCCCGAGCTCAAGCACAGAGATGATTGTATGGGCATTGGACCTACGTCCAACTATCCATGGACTAAAGAAGCGATGCTTTTCTGGATGAAACACATTCCGAATGATAAATTAGTGATGGCACTGCCTGCTTATGCAAATGATTATGCTGTAACTGGTGACATTAAAGGAAGGCAGGTTTATCAATCTGTGCCTGACAGTATAAATGGAATTTTGCCTTCTCCTACTTGGTTATGTTACGAAAAGGTAAACATGTATCTGTATGATGGTACCGATGGTAATCGGCATATGTTTTATGCAAGTGATGCCAAAAGTACAGAAGCACTACTTGAACTAGCCGATGAACTGGGAATCTCTCAAATCGGTTTTTGGCACTTTAATAGCGTAGACCCGCAAATGTGGGATACTACCGCAAAGTGGAAAAAGAAATAATAAGATAATAAATCGACCTTGTAAATAATATAGCTTTGTTCTCATCCCCCCATTTAGAGAAAAGCTATTCTTGGCAATAAGAGGCCGCAAAGGTATGAATTCATATCTTTGTGGCTTTTTATTTTTTTCTTACCTTTGAGGGCTTAACATTAACCCCCAAAAATGAAAACATGAAAAAGATCTTTTTACTAATTTCCGTAATCCTATTTATTTTTCCGGTACAGGCCCAGCATACATTGAGACTGATGACTTATAATATTAAAAATGCGAACGGCATGGATGATATTTGTAATTTTCAACGGGTAGCCAATGTGATAAATAATGCTTCTCCTGATGTTGTGGCTATACAAGAGGTAGACAGTATGACCCGTCGGAGCGGACAGAAATATGTGCTGGGTGAGATAGCTGAACGTACACAGATGCATGCTTGTTTTGCACCTGCCATAAAGTTTGATGGAGGTAAATATGGAATCGGACTGCTGACAAAGCAAGTTCCGCTACGTTTACAAGCTATCCCTTTACCTGGTAGAGAAGAGGCCCGCACCTTGATTCTGGCAGAATTTGAGGATTATATTTATTGTTGTACTCATCTGTCATTAACGGAAGAAGATCGCATGAAGTCCCTGGAAATAGTGAAGTCATTTACTGTTTCCTATAAAAAGCCTCTTTTTCTGGCTGGGGACATGAATGCTGAACCGGAATCCGACTTTATAAAGGAGTTACAGAAAGACTTCCAGATACTCTCCAATCCTAAACAATCTACTTATCCGGCTCCTGAACCCAAGGAGACTATAGATTATATTACTGCATTGAAGTCTAATGCTAATGGCTTCGCTCTTATATCCTCTCAAGTGTTGGATGAACCGATGGCCTCCGATCATCGCCCTATTCTTGTAGAACTGCGTACCGCTGAAAAGGCAGATAAAATATTCCGTACTAAACCTTATTTACAGAATCCCATAGGTAATGGTATGACAGTTATGTGGGAAACTACCGTTCCGGCATACTGTTGGGTGGAATATGGAACAGACACTACTCAACTGAAACGCGCTCGTACAATTGTTGACGGGCAGGTAGTCTGCAATAATAAACTACATAAAATACGTATCAACGATCTGATACCGGGACAGAAATATTATTATCGCGTATGTTCGCAAGAAATATTGCTTTATCAAGCATATAAGAAAGTATTCGGAAATACTGCCCAGTCAGATTTCTCTGAATTTACGCTTCCGGAAACGGATACAGATTCTTTCACTGCTATTGTTTTCAATGATTTGCATCAGCATACAAAAACCTTTCGTGCTTTATGCAAACGGATACAGAATATCAACTATGACTTTGTAGTTTTCAATGGTGATTGTGTAGACGATCCTGTTGACCACGAACAGGCAACGACTTTTATTAGTGAACTTACCGAAGGTGTACGCAGTGATCGCATTCCAACTTTTTTTATGCGTGGCAATCATGAGATTCGCAATGCTTATTCTATCGGTCTGCGCGACCATTATGACTATGTAGGGGATAAGACCTATGGTTCTTTTAATTGGGGCGATACCCGTATTGTCATGCTTGATTGTGGAGAGGATAAGCTAGACTCTCACTGGGTGTATTACGATTTGAATGATTTCACACAGTTACGTAATGAACAAGTCGATTTTCTGAAAGAGGAGTTATCTGCCAAAGACTTCAAGAAAGCGAAGAAACGTGTTCTTATTCATCATATTCCGCTTTATGGTAATGATGGAAAGAATCTCTGTGCAGATCTATGGACTAAATTATTGGAAAAAGCACCTTTCAATGTGAGCCTGAATGCTCATACTCATACGTATGCCTATTATCCGAAAGGTGAGTTGGGAAACAATTACCCGGTCATTATTGGTGGAGGATATAAGATGGATAGCGCTACGGTGATGATTCTGGAAAAGAAGAAAGATGAATTGAGGATTAAGGTGTTGAATGTGAAAGGGGAGGTTTTGTTGGATATTACAGTTTAGGTAGTTTTGAGTGAGAAAATAGAAATAGGATAAAAGCCACAGAGGAAATTTTAAACGTTTCTCTGTGGCTTTTTTGTGTATTATATTTTTCTTAATTACCTCCGGAAAGGATAATAAAGAACAATCCCAAGATGAACAACACAAACATTATACCTAATAGCCTGTTTGTCTCTTTGGAGCTTCCTGTAAACTCTTTCCAGATAAATACTCCCCATAGTGCAGCAATCATCGGTGCTCCCTGTCCTAAGGCATATGAGATAGCTGCTCCTGCTTTTCCTGCTGCAATGTAGCTTAATGCGGTTCCAAGTCCCCAGATACATCCGCCAAGAATGCCTACCATATGTGTATTGATCTTTCCTGCAAAATATTCTTTGTAACTTACAGGTAAACCCACGAATGGACGTTTCATTACAAAAGTATTGAATATAAAGTTACTAAGGAAAATACCAATAGCAAAGATGAAGAAAGCTGTATAAGGAGTTGCCATTCCGATTGTTGGTGATTCAAAATTATCAAGATCCATAGTAGCAGCCACGAAGCGATAGAAGAAAGACATTAGCACGCCGGCAATAGTGGCAAGGATGATTCCTTTCTTGTTGCTGTTGGTGCCTGCTTTCTGATTTTTTCCGGCTGCTATACCATTGCAAATGATTGCGATAACAATCAGAATCACTCCTATGAATAACCAGAGCGGATCTCCTTTGGGAGAACTGAAGTAATTGATAAATACTCCTAATACTAATGCCAACCCCACTCCTAAAGGAAAAGCAACTGCCATTCCGGCTATGGATACGGATGCTGAAAGTAATATATTCGAAGCATTAAAAATGATACCTCCAATCAGTGCGCTAATGATGTATTGGGATTCTACCTGTTGTATGTCTTCTATAAAACTTCTTCCAGAGTCTCCAAAACTTCCTAATGTAAATACCAAGAGAAAGGCAAACAATAGAATACCAATGGTATAATCCCAATAATAAAGTTCGTAACGCCAGTTCTTACTGGCCAGTTTCTGAGTATTTCCCCAGGACCCCCAGCATATCATGGTTATAAAACAAAAGACGACAGCTAATGTGTAACTATTGACTATATACATAACAATCTCTTTTTTTAAGGTTTGACATTTGCTTTACCTGTAACTTGATACACAAGCGCGTCTGTTATAGCTTGAATATCGTTCTTCTCCCGTATGGTCAGGTATTGATGTTTGCCTTCTTTTGAAGGAGCAAAAAGACTTTGTCCGGTACTGTCTATACTTATGATGCCTTTCTCTGATAATCCAAAAAGGTTTCTTTCCGGCTCTATAGCCTGCAGTACGGAAGTCAGGTCCCATGTCTCCCTGTCGTAAGGCATTTGCTGGTAGATCTTGTATGATACACAGAGAGGATGCTTGTAACTATTGGGAAAATCATTCAGAATACTTTGGTGTGGATATACTATACTGGTTCCTATTTCCCAACCACTGGTAACGATAGGTGTCGGCCATTCTTCAAAGGTTGTTTGTGCTGCCTTTAAGTCTTGCATGACGTTCCATTCGGGTGAGTCGGCTCCATTGCCAAAACGGCCTCCCATGACAGATAGTAATTTAACTTTCTGGGCAACAAGTGACCGTCCGTCCAATTCGCTATATTCGTCAGCTGTGGAAGAGAGCAAACGTGCCAGGTTTGTTTCCGGGCCTACGGCAATAAATACTACGGAGTTATCTTTTTGCGTAGCCAGTATTTTACGTAGTAACTTATAGCCTTCCGGCAGATTGTCCTTTATACTTCTTTGAGGTTGCAATATCCTGTTACCATCAATGATAGTATCCAAAGTCTGCCGGAGATAATTACCATCTTCCGGGTTTACTCCATTGTATGCATATCCTAATGGAATCTCATTTCTGTCATTGAAACGACAATAGCCATCTATATATTCTATTGCATAAGGATTAGATTTGCAGATGGTGATACCTAACAAGTCTATTTTTCCTGCCTTTTCATAATTGAAAAGCATCTGCATGGCCAATACATCATCGATATCATTGCCGGCATCTGTATCAAAGATAATCGGTATTACCAGAGTATTTTCTTTTTGCTGTGTGCAAGAACAAAGTAGCAAAGCAAAGGTGAGAGTAAACGTAATATATCTCAACATGATGGTGCGTTTTTATAGGTTATTTCCAATATTCTCGATTGTATTGCTAGTTAATGCTTGTTGTGGAGAGTAGGTTACTTTATAAAGTATACCTCCTTGGGCATTAAGAGTCTGCTTTTCCATAGTAGCGGTTCCTTCTTTAATAAATGTACCGTTACTGTCATACCGTCCCGAAATAATATCTCCGAATGTACCATTTTCAAATTTGAATTGGGAATCATTCAATGCATAAACGAGTAGATAACTACCCATATCCAGTGCGAATCCTAATGAAGCATTGTTAGTAAGGAATGTAATTTGTACTCCAGTAGTACGTATCTCCTGTTCTTTGTTGTCCATTGGTCTATTGTCACTAATATTAAATGCGGCAAAATTCTCCGGTTTGACTTTGGCAACATCCATATAAGCGGCAGCCAAACCTTTTATTAGCCTTCGGGTTACTTCGGTGAACTCTTTTTCTTGTAAATCCCAGGTGTAAATTCCATGATCTATCTGATCTGGTTCAGTTGTATTATTTATAAAAAAATTACTGGTAGCCAGATCATAGATATCATATCCTCCTCCTAAGGCAAATGTTGTTAATATAAGGCTTGGACTATTGGAATAACTACCTTTATTCTCAGCAACTAATGCATAGTTACCAGCTATTGATGCATAGGCAATTACTTCATTTTTGAGTGATTTAAGATTATCTTTATAGGCATCGACTCCGATAAAGTCAATTCCTTCTAAATCGAATATGTCTTTGGGACGTGCATTATTTGCTTCTGGAAATGGATTAACTCCATCACCATATATTAGATTGACACGGGTAACTACTTTATAGGAACTGTTTTTAACAGCTTTTCCAACTATATTCAACGCATTTGTAATCATTGTCCATGCTTTTTCCTTAGTGAGAGAAGTTCCGTCTCGATATTTCAAATCTTTTTGTTCCAGTCTCCAACGCATTAAGGCGTCAGGCTCATTGTGAATTTGAGCCGAGATTACTGGATGTTTCTCTCCGTTTTGTGAGTCCCAGTATCGGATATGGTTGAATAATGCGGTAATGGCCTTTGTTTCTTTTTCCAATACCCACTTATCGTCGAGAATCATTGTATATTGATAGCCATAGTAGTTCCAAAAACTACCTTCGTCATTGCGGCTTAGCCTTTTGTCATATTCCCGGAGAACATATTGAGGGACTAGATAGGAGAATGAATCTCCTACCATATTTGTGCTAAACCAAAGCAATTCCATTTTTAGATTATACTTATTGGTGAATTGTAAGATTGAATTTACAATGCTATAATCATATTGGTTTTCTTTAGGCTCTATCATATTCCATGGGATGGGAACTTGTACACAGTTTAACCCTAGCTCATGAGCTTTTTTGAAATAGTTTTCAATCTCATTAATGGTCATTTTGTCACAATAGAGGAGCGCATCAAGCCGAATTTGTGCTCCGAGAAATGGGAAAGGTTTACCATCAACTGAGACGTATGTTTTGTTATTTTCGGTTATCAGTTTACTCACCTCTATTTGGGGTAGTACTGATTCGACATATTTCTCATTATTGTTGTCGGAACATGCTATAGCAAACATCGAAAAGAAAACTAATGTATAAGTTAGTATAATTATTCTTCTGTACATAATGATTTTTAATTATTTAGTTAATAGTAATATTGAGTTTATTGAGGTGTTCCTCCTCCGGTCATGGGCCATCCCGGGTTTGGGTAGATAGGTGAAGTATTCAAGTCACCTCCTGATGAAGTAACCAGGAAATGTTCAGCGGCTATTGGGTCTAAATAATGAGCCATATTCCATTTATAGCCATTATAAGCAATATTATTGGCTGTAATATGATAAGGAGCAAGATAGGTGCTGAAGCTTCGTGGTGAGACATTTTCCCCTTCTTTTAAGATTGAATTTCCATTGGCGTCTTTATACCAGTCCCAGCTATACATCTCTTGCCATAGGTTCATTCCTAATATATGATAAGGAACCGTAATCATCTGATCCATAGAACGCCACCGGTGTAAATCCATGCTGCGCAATCCTTCTGCCATCAGTTCGCATCTTCTTTCACGACGGATATTATAACGTGTAGCATTAATGATTTCACCACCGGAGTAAGCTCCCCAGTCAGTTTCTGCTTCTTTCTCCATATTGGTTAGTCTGATCGTCTTTTCATAATCTTCGTCAATACCAGCTCTGCGGCGGATGGCTTTCCAGTATTTTTCTGCATACGAATCTAGTGAACCGTGGCGTTCATAATATGCTTCTATATAATTGAGATATGCTTCGGCAGTACGGAACACAATAGAACCGACAATGCTTTGGGTGTTGTTGGTGTATTTTCCGTCAGGATTCAAACCTTTGCGTAAAGCGTATCCGGTGTTGTATTTCTCTGTGACGGAAGAAGCAGTGATATTAGGTCCCCATTCTTCTTCAACACCATGGTCACCTGCCGGAGTGTGTAAGTTTTTCTGTCCTGGCTTTTTGATGAATATATCAGCTCGGGTATCTCTGTTTTTAGTAATATGTGTAAGATTGTTGTCACCCCAATAAGAAGAGTTCTCATCTGCCCACATTGGAGATACATAGATGGGTTCTCCATTTCTAAGAATAAATGCATCAACCATACTTTTCGTAGTTCCTACTCCGTTATTTCCAACGCATCCGTATTGACAGACCTCATTGACAACCCCTAATCCGGTGTTATAACGTCTCCATAATAGCACTTCATCATATTTTTCCATATCTATGTCACAAAACATGCTGAAATAGGGGTTCTCCGGTTCGGAAGAACTTTGAGGGAATTTTCCAGTATTCGTTGTTAATATGTTGTGCTTTTCTGCAACAGTCAGGGCTGCTTCAATCGCTTCGTCAAAGAAAAAATCAACTTCTTTGTCTATACTTCCGGTTTTGAAGGTATAGCTGGCATTGTAGTCTTTTTTTGCTCCCGGCCATCCGGAGCCATTAGGGACAAAAGCTGTTCCCTTAAAGTTTTTCAGCCATGAACCTTCGTACAGGGCAACTCTTGATTTAAATAGGATGGCGCAGTCTTTATTTAAACGATTTTTTCCTCCTGTCGGCGCTTTGTCTTGCATCATCTCAATCGCTTTATCTAAATCTGATAAGATAAATCGTGCAACCTCATTACGAGGGGCACGTTTGCTGACTTCTATCAGAACTTCACGTTCATCGGGATAGGTTTTTGTAATGATAGGAAAATCCCCTAATGACTTTAGTCTTTCGAAATACATAAATGCTCTAAAGAAATACATTTCTCCGATATAATGTTTGATATTGGTTGCATTCCCTACAATAGCATTGGCTTCGTATGAAGGAAGTACATTTTCGAAGAAGTAATTGCACCTGTAAATATCTCCGAAGTACCAAGAACCACCTTCCTGTCCAACTTTCCAGTATCCCGGAGCATATATTACATTTGGTTGTATACCTGCCATATTATCAGTGTTGTTATCATTTTCAAAGGTTCCGTACCCATAAGTACCATGTGTGGGAAGCACTTGATATTGGTCTGTAGCAAAAGCCGCAATATTACTTTCTGTTGTCAGGTACTCATTGGGAGAGAGCTGATCGAGAGGTTCTTGATTTAGAAAATCATTGCAACTTGCCAGAATAAGCATGCTGCTCAATAACGTTGATATAGTAAGCTTTTTCATATTTTTCTGTTTTTAGAATGTTACATTAAGTCCGAAAGAATAGGTTCTGGAGAGTGGGTAGACATTTCCGTGTCCCCAACTACCTCCTTCGATGGATTCTGGGTCGAAGAAGTCAATCATGCTGGTGATAGTCAGTAGGTTTTCACCTGATACGAAGATTCTCAGGTTTTGTATACCCATTTTTTGGACTATATTATGCGGTAAATTATATCCAATCTGAAGATTTTTTAAGCGCATATAAGATGCATCCTGTAGGTATTTGCTTTGTGATTGTTGGTTTTTATCCGTATTGAAGAGTGGTCTCGGATAGTAAGAATTCAGATTCACTCCTAAAGGACTACTCTCGTCATTCCGGAAATAATTCTCATGTCCTTTTAATGCTGTAGAGAACCAAGGTCCCTGACGCCCATTTGCTCCCCAAAAATAATAGCTTCCTTGGAAATAGTCTCTTTTTAGTGTACCTTGCCAAAACATTCTGATATCGAATCCTTTCCAGTCTGCTACCAGTTCTAATCCTAGATTGTAACGGGGAGTAGAATTTCCAATTCTTTTCAAGTCACCATGATCTTGCAATGTGCGGCTACCGGCGTCTATTTTTCCGTCCTCATTCAGGTCTTTATACATAATATCCCCGGCTTTCCAGTCTTGTCCCAAATTGCTCTGTCCGCCATTAGTCAATCTTCCAATATGCTCGTTCATTTCCTGATCGGTTTGGGCTATGCCGATTGTCTCATATCCCCATATTTCGCCTGCGTACTTGCCTGTATAATATCCGTCTATCAATCCCGAAGGATTTGAGTAACGGGTAATCTGGGTACGGCTATCCGCCAATGTAAAACGGGCGCTGTAATTCAATCCGTTGTTAAGTCGGTCTTTCCACATTAATTCCAGTTCCCAACCGTATGTTTTAAGGTTGGTATTGTTGGAACTGGGAACTGCCGTACCAAGAACTAGCGGTAGTTTTTCCGAAGGGCCTACCATATCATCTGTTTTGCGGATGTAGTAGTCGAATGAACCGGTCAATCGGTTATTGAACAGACCGAAATCTATTCCCATATTCCAAGTGCGAATCTTTTCCCAGGAGAGATTATAGCTAACAAGTGACGGTGCCCAAGCAATGTTGGCTACAGTCCCGTCAATAATCCAACTGCCTGCCCCGGTTCCGATTGTAGAATATGTGGGGTATAATAGAGAAGTATTCTGATTGCCGAGGCTACCATAAGAGGCCCTGACTTTTAATGTGTTGACAGCTTTCGTTACAGGTTGGAAGAACTGTTCTCTCGCTATATTCCAGCCGAGTGATGCGGACGGGAAAAATCCCCATCGGCTGTCACTGCGGAAGCGTGAGGAGCCGTCGTAGCGTAAATTTACCTCTAGAAGATATTTTTCTTGAAAATCATAATTTAATCTTCCGAAGAATCCGGCTGTTGCCCATCTACTGTGCCCTCCTGCTACATTAGGAGCTACTTTCTGATTATTCGAATCTATTCCTGTAGAGGTGTTGATTGTTGGTTTACCCGGATAAGTGACACCCAGTTTTTCGGCAGCTAAATCCTTGTAGTTGTTTTGTTCTGCTTGGAAACCGAAGAGAACTTTTGTATGATGTGATTTGGCGAATGTTTTTGTATAATCGGTATAGAGATTGATGTTGAAATAGTCACTGGCATAGCTCCCTTCATGTACCTGTGAGTCATTATTCCATGTATTGCCTTTCGTTTTTCCATCTACACCTGTCTGATGCACGGTCAGGTAGTCCCAGTGAGAATATTGTGTGTTGTATCGGTAACTTAAATCTCCTACCATACGCCAGCCTTTGATTGGTTCTATTGTAATATTTAATTGTTGGTATAGCCAGGTATTTCGTTCTTGTTTTTCGCCTCCATTCTTCATTTGAAGAACATGGTCGTCATATAGATTGCCATTCGGATCATATAAGGGTTTAGTGGGCCAACATTGTCGTCCGATTTCTGCAAAAAAGTTATTATCCAAGTGTGTAGGTTGCGTATAATCGCTCCTGATAAATCGAGTGTTGAATCCGACTGATACCATTTTTGATAGTTGAGCGTTGATCTTCGCAGATGCGGTATATCTGTTTGAGTTTTCATCTCCAATTCTGAGTTCTCCGTCCTGTCCTAAGTAATTGGCGGACAGATAATATTGTATCTTTTCGCTTCCACCGGTTACACTGATGTTATGTTCATTGGCAAATACATTATCTTTAAAGAAGTAATCATAATAGTCGATATTATCATTCCCTTGCGAATATCCGTCTGCCCACAAAGAAGGATTATTGGGAACAGGTATGGTTGAGGTGGTGATTTTTCCATCCATATAATTTTTGATACGGTTTATACGTTCTTCTGAAACCCAGTTGTAGGGTCCCCATCCAGAATTGGCTGCTGCGTCGTTATAGAATAGGGCGAATTTGTAAGAATCAAGGGAAGAAGGCATGTTGATAGGGCTGCTTATGCGAAAACTATTATTATAGTTTACTTGTGCTTTTCCGGCTTTTCCTTTTTTGGTAGTAACCAGTATAACTCCGAATGGGGCTCTTGAACCATAAATTGAAGAAGCTGCAGCATCTTTTAGGACGGAAACGGACTCAATATCTTGTGGATTAATAGAGTAAATATCACCTTCCATACCATCTATTAGTATTAAGGCGCTTCCTGTGGAACCTTCTCCAATGGTCCCGATTCCACGCACATTGATAGATTGCTTCTGGTTAAGTCCACCTCCTTGGGTGCTATAAATATTTAATCCGGGCACTTGCCCTTGTAATGCTTGGACGGCATTTGTAACGGGGATCGCTTCAAAAGCTTTTTGGTCGATGACTCCGACTGAACCTGTCAGATTAATTTTTTTCTGGGTACCGTAACCTACGACAACTACTTCGTCCAGCAAATGGTCATCTACCTCTAATGTGACATTTATTACTTTTTTATCTCCTACTGAAAACTGTGCTGTTTTGAATCCGATAAAGCTAAATTCAATAGTGGCACTGGGATCTGCTTTGACTTGATAATATCCGTTTGCGTCTGTGACTGTCCCTAAAGTTGTATTTCCGTTTTTTATTATTACAGAAACTCCCAACATAGCTTCTCCATTATTGTCCTTGATTGTTCCCGATACATAATTCTGGGCATAAATATTCGTCGAACATACGAGTAGGAAACTTAATAATATGAGCTTATATCTCATCTTGAATGTTGCTTGTTGAGCAACTTTCCCTAAAAGGGTAGAATGTTGATTGTTTTTCATGGTTCATTAAATTTAAAAATTGAATGATAAGGCTAAATCTTTTTCTAACATGAAGTGTTTTACTTCGTCGAGAGTTGGGATAGAAGGTTGTGCACCCGATCGTGTGACTGCAATTGCTGCTGCAGCATTTGCAAAATTGAGTGCTTCCTGATCTATTTCCTTTTGGGCACAGATGACAGCTAGTGCTCCGCAGAATGTGTCTCCGGCTGCAATTGTATCAATTGTATTTACTTTATAGCCGGGAAGCTGGATGGTTTCTTTTTGGTTCTTCATATATGCCCCCTGACTTCCTAGTGTGATTACAACGTTGCACGCACCTGTCTCCATTAATGTCTGAGCAATATTTTCAAGGTTATCTCCTGTATATTCTATACCGGAAATGAATGCTGCTTCCAACTCGTTGACAACTAATATATTAATAGCTTTCATCAGCTCCTCGTCAATTAGGCAGGCGGGTGCAGGATTAAACAGTACTTTTTTGCCTTTTTGTCTGGCTAATAGAGCTATATTTTTATTAGTTTCATAGGGTATTTCAGCTTGTAGAACGATAATGTCCGCTGCGTCGATTACTTCGGAGAAATGTGCAATTGATCCGGGTAGCAAAGAATAGTTGGCTCCGGGGGCCACTGCTATGCAGTTCTCACCACTATTGGCAACAAAGATGAGTGCAGTTCCTGTGGGGTGATTCACGTCATCAATGATGTAATCTGTAGTGATACCTTCTTTTTTAAAGTGTTTCTTTAAAATATCCGCATACATATCATTTCCCAAAGAAGTGATAAATGTGACAGAACCACCAAGCCTAGCTGCTGCTACAGCTTGATTGGCTCCTTTCCCTCCAAGGGACTGCATAAAATTGGCATCTCCAACTGTTTCGCCGGGTGCCGGGAGATGGTTGACCTGTGCAACCATATCGATGTTTGAACTTCCAATAACTACTACTTTCATTTGAATCAGATTTATGTGATTAACCTAGGTTTCTCTTTGTTTTATAGAACTATTTCTCTCTTGTATGGAATAGCGCTTTGTGCACCGATGCGTGTCACGGCAAGAGCAGCTGCTGCATTGGCGAATGTGACAGATTCCGCCAGTGAATGTCCTTCGGACAGATAGACACTGAATGCTCCACAAAATACATCTCCGGCACCAGTTGTGTCTATTGTCTCTACTTCTTTGGCAGGAATCATGGCATATTGGTCTTTTTCTTTCACGTATGCTCCATCTTTTCCTAGAGTGATGACAACATTTTCTATACCTTTTTCTCCGATAGCCTCAGCTGCTCGGTGGGCACTGTCAATATCCATCACCTTAATACCCGACAGCATTTCTGCTTCAATACGATTAGGGAGTATGGTATGTACATTGTTGAGGAAAGAATTACTCAATGTAGAGGCCGGTGCCGGGTTGAGTATTACTTTCTTGTTATATTTCTTTGCAATAGTGGCTGCATATTCCACCGTTTCTATAGGTATTTCGAGTTGCATTAAGATAATATCAGCTTCCTTGATTTTTTCTTCAGCTTTATTGATATCTTCAATAGAGAGGGAACGGCTTGCACCTGGCGCAACGATAATACTGTTCTCTCCGAAAGAGTCAACAGAGATGAGTGCTACGCCTGACGGACTTTTTTGGTCGGTGAAGATAAAATCGGTGTTAATCTTTTCCGATTTATATATTTCTAATGCTTGTAATCCGAATAAATCATATCCGATTTTGGAGATGAAAGTTACTTCGGCTCCCAAGCGGGATGCTGCAATAGCTTGGTTGGCACCTTTACCTCCGGGATTCATATAAAAAGTGCCTCCTAATATGGTTTCACCTGGTACAGGCAGTCGGTTGGCTTTCACAACCATGTCTGTGTTGCAACTTCCAATTACTACTACCTTAGGTTTGTGAATAGATATAGTTTCCATGGTATTAAGAATTAAAACAATGCAAATGAAAGAAATAAAGATGCATCATTTTCTACATTAATAATTGATTTATATAATTTCAAAGAGGATATAATGTGATAGATTGTCTTTAATAACAAGAAGATATAGAATAGTGATATGAGAACATTTTATATAATAACAAAGAGAAAAAGGAGATTTGAAAAGTGCTTTTTTATGCTGGGGAAATGCCTTTAGAATCTTTGATTTTAAAATTCTTTAGCATTTGTGCGCCATCCGAGGACCTCGGAAAGCTTTTCTTTCCGGATTTTCGATTCCATCCATGCTGTGAAATCAAAGATGCGTAAAAGCTGGTTCTCGTATTTATCATTATATAGCTCCTGGATTTCCGGAGACAGCTTTTCCCAAAAGGCTTCCCGATCTTTGCGCAGGATAGGGAGGTTCCTTTTATTCAGGAACCATAGAATAATTCGTTCAGTCTTAAATGTCTGTTCTTTCGGTGAAGAAAGACTTCGGGTAATGGAACGTGATTCGTGCCGGATCAGTTCGTATTCTTGTGTTTCGTAATAAGCGATGAGGCGAACCAGACGAATGGTTCTCATCAATGGGAGGTATTTAATATTATGGTCGACAATAGCGTTACTTATATATTTTTTGGCTGCTTTATAGTTCTGATTACCAATATGTACAATCGTTGTATAAAGCAATAGTTCACTTTTGCGTATAGGACTTAGCCAGGCTTCTTTGTCGTAGAGCGTCTCCTGATAACGATTCATGACCTCTGTACAGTTTAAGAAATCTCCTTTGTCCAAATAAGGGAACAGTTCGTACTGAAAGAGCAGGCAGGTGGCATTTACTTTAAATTCAAGAGAAGAATCTTCAGCTATCAGTCTTTTTAATTTTTCCAGAAAGTACGGCATTTCGTTGTAGTTGCCTACTGAACGTAAACTTCCGAGCACTCCTTCGAGCACTGACAAATAATAAATGGGTGGATTCGACCAAAACTGTTGGTTCTGTTCAAACAAAGAATTCAGTTCCTTGTATGAGTTTAGGGCGGCTCTGTAATCTCCCGCTCCCATTAAATAGTTTGCTTGAAAAAGTTTATGGTTTCGTGTCAATTCAAAATTTCCCTCCGCATCTGAAGAAGCGGCTATATAAAGTTCGTTGACCATGAGGTCATTCATATCCTGTTTCTGTTTTGAAGTCCGTATCGCCCCGATATGAGAGAGACGATATTTCAGTAAATTGTGTAGTGAGGATTGCTCCGTTATCTTTCGGATTTTCTTTAAAGATTCATTCTGAATAAAATGCTTGTGAAAAAGTTCCTGTTCTGTCATGTTAGGGAAATTCAGCCGTAGCAGATATTCCAGTTCCTGTTTCAGAGCAATCGTCAGAATTTCGTTATTCTCATAAAATTGTGCTTGCTCTATTGTATTGGATAAAATCTCGAAACACTCTTCGAATAGAGAGCGTTCATAAAGCATACGGGCTTTGCATAGATCATTTAGCAAATCATAGTAGATGTCTTTCTTCTTTCTTAATGTGAGTAGCGTATCTACCAGTTTCTCATATAAATATTGAATGGATACTTCGAAAGAACCTTTAGGTCTGCGCTTATAAAATTCTTCTTTCACTGCATTTCCATTGGGCTGTTTGCCCTTTGTGATAATATCATAAATAACCAGATAGTCTTTCTCCTCCTTATCTTTGACGACTTGCAAAGAGAAGTGTTTCTTTTCAGATTTCGATAGTGAATATATTAAGGAAATAACGGAATCGACTCTTTTCATGAAGCCCTTTCGATTAGTATTAGGTTGCAATAATCGGGAATTTCTGTGAGAAAAACAAGTTATTTGAGAAATTAACAAATCCAGCTTAAGCTCATTTAAGCCGGATTTGTCTTTAAATATTAATCATTCATACGATTTCTTATGCTGCTGGATCCGGTGCTTCACCACCACCTTCTCCGCTGCCTCCATTTCCATTGTCAGGCGTACCGGAACTATTGGTTTTAGAGCTATCCAACTTTTGGATACTTATCGATTTTATCATACCTTTAAACATACTTCCGGGAGTGAAAATAATTTTACGGTTCTTTAAAGTTTCCGTAGTTACCTCTTTTTCATCATCCTGACTTTTACACCCGAAAGAAGGGCGGAAAGTTCCGAATTCTCCAAGGCTGACTGATGCCCCGATTTCCATATACGTTATCAGTGAATCAATCAATCCATCGAGGACGGATTTTACAGTACCGCGTGGAACGAATCCTACTTTTGTTACTTGATCGCATAGCATTTTAAAATCAACAGTAACCACGTTGAATGGTTTAGCTACATACTTTTCGGCTTTTTCCTTATCAAAGCCAAAGGTCGTTTTCTTGACTACATATTTCAGTGCCATAATTCTTAATAGTTTTAATCGTTAGTAAATCTAGTTATTATTTTGTGATCACATTGCAAAGATATGGTGTCTCAAATTGCTGGGCAAGCGATTTTGAAGAAGTGCGTTCACAAAATAATTAATATTGAGATAATTCCTTGTGGTATAACTGTTTGTATGTTTTATATTCTTTACGTTTATTGATGTTATCCGAAATGTAGAGCGTAAACTGTATGTTTTACCTTTTTAAATATACTACTGTCTTGCCTCCTCCATATTTTCGTATTATTCCCTCTTCTATATATTTATTCAATAATCCAATTGCCTTGTCCCGGTTTATTCCAGCCAGTCTCATAAAATCTGTTCGGGTGATGCAGCCTTGTTCTTCCAAGTGTTGTATAAGGACGGTACGGCAATTGTCTTCATTAAGACTGCCATCGTTACGGTAGGGAGATTCCATACGTTCCAACTGTAACGGTTCCATGCTTTCGCGGAATTTTTTGTTGATACGGAGGTTTATTTTGTTCAGGTGGATGGAAGGAGAACGAATTTCTTTCTTTTCCATAACCGGTCGGCCGCATTTCAGCGATAAAGAGAAATGGCCCAGTTCTCCAACTTCTACAGTCCAACCTTGTTTTAACCAATGTTGTAATTCATCAGTAATAGCTTGCAGGCATCCTTCAATGGTGGCTTGGCTGAAGCCATTACTTTTAGATACTAACTCTATGAATTTCTTGGCATCAAGAGTTCCTGATGGAATCACTCGTGCGTGAAGTGGCTGCTGCTCATCCTTTTTTTGTGGGTTGCCACTGGCATAAAGATCATAATAAACACTCATGTTTTATTTTGTTTTTAGTTATTCAGTAAATATTGTCTCCGATTGCATGATTTTATTCGTCGGACTATAGTCCGACGCAACGTTAACTATAGTGTTCCTTTCGTTGGACTATAGTCCGATGAAAGATAGACTACAGTCCGACGAATTAATTTGTGCACTCAAAGTTATTATTTTTTTCGGGTATAGGTACTAGTTTGTGCATTAAACAAGAAAATAGGTTTCTTTTATGCATGTTATAAAAAAAAAGCTAAGCTCTTTCAGGGTAATTCAAAAGTTACGGGTCTATTTAATAAAAGAGCTTATAAAACACATTTAAATATGGAAGACATTTATATTATCATATCTAAATATCTATTGGGAACTGCTTCTCCGCAGGAGGAGAAAGAAATCATGGAATGGCGGAATGCTGATGCCGGGCACGAACAGGAATTTCAGGAACTGTGCGAGAGCTGGCAGATAGCTCATGCGGGAATACACCCGGTAATTCCTGATAAAGAACGTGTGTGGGGAAAGATAATGAGTAATCTGAATCTGGTGAAACCTGTGAAGATGTACACGCGGCGGTTGTTGTATCGGGCAGTGGGAATTGCTGCTATGCTGGCACTGGTGTTGGGCTTCTCACTCTCTCTGCTGGTTTCGGAAGAGGAAGAAGTAGGATTAGTCTCATTTACAGCTCCTGTTGGCCAGAAAGCTGAAGTCAGTTTGCCGGATGGCACTAAAGTTTGGTTGAATTCCGGTTCTACTTTGACCTATTCTACGGATTATGCCAAAGACCGCCGTTCTGTAAAATTGAACGGACAGGCCTTTTTTGATGTGGTGCGAGACAGTAAGAGACAGTTTGATGTATCAGTGGGTGATGTGAAAGTGTTGGTTCATGGTACGGCATTCGATGTCAATGGATATGGAGACCATTCAGAATTGGAAGTTGTACTGCTTAGAGGGCACGTGACGGTTGTCTCGGCTTTAACGGACAAGCTGCTGGCAGATATGAAACCCAATCAGAAAGCCATTATTCCTTTGCGTGAAATGGAGAAGTGTAAATTGGCGGCTTGCGATGCTGAAGTAGAATCTGTATGGCGATTGGGCAAGCTGAAAATTGAAAATGAGAATCTGCAGGAAATAGTTCAAAAAATGGAACGATGGTATGGCATCAAAATTCAATTACATGATGTACCGGAAAATAAACGTTATTGGATGACAATTAAAACAGAATCTTTGCGAGAGATGCTTGAGATCATTAATCGGGTGACTCCGATTACATACACTATTAACGGAGAGGAGGTGAGCATAACCGGAAGAAAGTAATCGAAGAATAAAAAAGGACGCAGAAGAGTGCCATCTTCCACGTCCGAAGAGCAAAACCTGCGTATGTATGCTATCCGTCAGACGGATGGCACAGGTATAGCCTTGCTTTATGCAGACAAAGGTAATAATTAATTCCTTTATTTAACCTTAAATGAGTTTACAATGTTGAAGCTAAAACAAATATTATGTAGCATTCTTGTTTTGGGCAGCCTGCTTTCCAGCCCTTCGCTATGGGCGCAGAAAGAGACTAAAGTCAATATCGCTGCCAGGCAGATTTCTTTAAAAAAACTGATACAAGCTGTTGAAAAACAGACAGATTATACTTTTGTGTTCGATAATTCTATCCCTCTGTCACGTATTGTTTCCCTGAAAGGAGGTTCTCAATATCTTTCGGATGTGTTGAAACAGGCCTTTGATAAAAGTGACATTGCGTATGAAATAGTAGGCAAACAGATTGTTTTACAAAAGGTGCAGACGAAGACCAACCGGACGATTTCGGGTGTGGTGAAAGATGAGCAGGGAGAAGCGGTCATCGGAGCGAGCGTATTGGTAAAAGGTACCACCAACGGTACGGTTACCGATTTTAACGGAAAGTTTGAGTTGCAGAATGTACCAGAAAGTGCCACTATTGATGTGACGTTTATAGGTTACGCCCCACAGAGCAAAAAGGTGGTGGCCGGAGTACGTTCAATGAATTTCGTTCTTGAAGAAGATACAGAGACATTGGATGAAGTAGTAGTGGTAGGTTACGGCGTACAACGCAAACGGGACCTTTCCGGTTCGATAGCTTCCGTCAAAGGCGATATCATTACTGAATATGCAAATACTTCTGTTGCGTCAGCATTACAGGGGCGCGTGTCAGGCGTACAGATTCAGCAAACTAATGGCCAGCCGGGAGCCGGAATACAAGTGAGGGTACGTGGTTCTAATTCTATTCGGGGTGACAATGAACCGCTTTGGATTATCAACGGATTTCCGGGTGACATTAATATGATTAATACGGCCGATATCGAATCTGTTGAAGTGATGAAAGATGCTTCCGCAACTGCTATCTATGGCTCGCGCGGTGCCAATGGTGTCATCTTGATTACGACGAAGCAAGCTAAAGAGGGGAAGATTACCGTGGAATACAATGCCAGCTTCGGTGTGCAGAGTCTGGCTAAAGAACTTGAGCTGCTCGATGCTTGGGAATATATGAGCTATCTGAATGAAAAAGCAGCGATTAATAATCAGCCGACGATATATACCGATGAAGAGATTAAATCTACCCGGCATAGTACCAACTGGCAGCGTGAACTGTTTCGTAATGCCCTCGTTACCGACCACTCTGTGAATGTCTCTGGTGGTACGGAAAAAGTTCAGGGAACGTTAGGCGCCAGCTATTTCGATCAGCAAGGTATCGTGAAGGAAAGTGGCTATAAACGTATGTCTATCCGTTCGAGCCTGAATTATCATATATCAAAATATGTCACCGTGTCGAGCAACTTGATTTTCAGCCGCTCCAATCATAATCAGATGAATTCGCAGGGAGGTAGCCGGGGAACGTCTGTTATCGGTTCTACACTGATTCTGCCGCCAACAGCGACACCTCATTATGACGACGGAACTTGGAATGACTTCCAGACACAACCGATTGCACCGGTAAATCCGTTGGCTTATGTGAAAGAAGTGGATAATAAATGGTACGCCAACCGGATTATGGCAAATGCTTCATTGACAATAAAACCGATAGACGGACTTTCAATTCAGTTATCTGCCAACGTTAACAATAACCAGAATCGCAAAGATTATTACAAATCATTGCAATACCCTAATTCACAAGGGGCTGCCTCTATTACATTTGGAGAAACAGTCGGTATCACAAGTAATAATATCATAACCTATAATAAGAGTTTTCTAAAAAAACACCATTTGAGTGTGATGGGTGGTTTTACCTACGAACAGAGTACATCGAAAACTGCGGGAACGGGTACGGCCGAAGGCTTCTTGAGTGATGTGACCGAAACCTATGACATGGATGCAGCTACCGTTAAGGGGCTGCCGACATCTTCTTATTCAGATTGGCGCTTGTTCTCATTTCTGGGACGTGTCAACTATAATTATGCTGATCGCTATCTGTTGACTGCCAGTCTTCGTGCTGACGGTTCTTCACGTTATAGTAAAGGAAACAAATGGGGATACTTCCCTTCAGCAGCAGCGGCCTGGCGTCTTTCGCAAGAGTCTTTTCTGCGTGATGTAGAGTGGCTTTCGGATCTAAAGTTCCGTTTGAGTTACGGAGTGACCGGTAGCACTGCCATCTCACCGTATTCTACGCAGAACACATTGAGGACGGAAAATGTAGTATTCGATAAGAATACAACAGTGGCGTATGTCCCGTCAGATACCTACACCGGCGATTTGAAATGGGAAACAACCTCACAGTTTAATGTGGGGGTTGATCTGTCCCTGTTTAATAATCGTCTCCGCATGACTGCGGATTACTATCGGAAGAAAACGACTGATTTGCTGAACAATGTAGAGATGCCTCGTTCAAGTGGATACACCACTGCCCTGCGTAACATCGGTTCCATCCGTAACTCGGGGTTTGAGTTGCAACTCGACGGGCGGATTATTGATCGTGCTGTGAAATGGGATTTGGGTGTCAACTTCTCGCTTAATCGCAGCAAAGTGTTAGTCCTTTCGGAAGATAAGGATATTTTCGGTGGCGAATTGGATAACACCATTCTGAAAGACCAGCTCAATCTGATGCGTGTGGGTGAGCCAATGTATGTTTTCTACGGATATGTTGAAGATGGATACGATGAGAACGGTCATATCGTATATAAGAATATGGATGACGATCCTGCCATCACAGCAGCAGACAAGACCATCATCGGTGATCCTAATCCTGATTTTCTGGTCAATCTAACTACAGCAGTCAGTTATAAAGGGTTTACGCTAAGCGCTTTCTTCCAGAGTTCAATAGGTAATGATATATATTCGCTTAGTATGGCTGCACAAGCTTATGATTATGGATATAACGGGAATACGTTGCGCGAGGTGTACTACAATCACTGGACCCCCGAGAATCCTACCGCAAAATATCCCAATCTCGACCAGACTTCCTATAAAATGTCCGACCGGTTTGTTTATGACGGCAGCTTCGTCAGACTGAAAAACCTCGAATTGGCCTACGATGTACCTTGTGCCCGTAGCAAATTCATCAAGCGCGCCCGTGTCTATGTGAGTGCCCAAAACCTGTTTACTATTACGAGCTACCCTTTCTGGGATCCGGATATAAATGCCAATGGTGGTGGAAGCTCGATGATTCAGGGGGTAGATTCGTATTGTTATCCTAGTGCCCGTACTTATACGATTGGATGCCGACTCACTTTCTAACATATAAAAATTGATGTCTTATGAAAAAATTATTGATATATATTGCCGCTTTTGCTATGATACTGGCAATGAACACATCCTGTGAAGATATGGGCTCTTTGGAAGAACATCCGAAGAAAGTGGATGCAACGACTTTTATGGCGAATGCCAAAGAAGTGGAGAGTGTTATCAATTCCATCTATTTCCAACTCCGTCGTGATCCGGGATTCAGCCGTTATCTGATTGTTCTGGAAGAAGGACTGGCGGATTATTGTATTGGAAGAGGTAACTATGCCACAGCTTATGATACCGGGCTTACCAGTGGTGGGGTGGGCTTCTCCAAAGATAGCTGGGCGGTGTTGTATCGTGCCATTCGTTTTGCCAATAATATTCTTGACGGTATAGGTAATACTCCACTCTCGCAACAGGAGTATAACAACCTCACCGGGGAAACACGTTTTCTACGTGCATTCGCCTATTCATGGCTGGCACGAAATTGGGGCGCCGTTCCTTTTTTTGATGAACAGAACATGAATGACTTTAATAAACCCCGTACTCCGGAAGCTGATATCTGGAAGTTTGTGATTGATGAGGCCGATTATGCTGCATCCAATCTACCGGAAGTGGCTAAATCTGCCGGACGTCCTTCGCGTTATGCCGCATTGGCATTGAAAACAGAAGCTTGTCTCTATGCCGGTCGTTATGAAGAAGCGGCTGAAGCAGCCGGTTTAATTATTTCATCCAAACTATATTCTCTGGTTGAGGTTGGCAAAGCGGATGATTTCCTCGACCTTTACGGTCATACAGCTAATGCCACTTCTGAAGAAATTTTCTATATAAAGTTCAACCGCGATAGTGGATCGACCATCGCCTATATGTATCTCTGCAAGCCCAATCCTTTCGTGAATATGGGAGCTGTAGGAATTTATACCGATTATCAGAAGAATAAATTTATTCAGAATTGGGACCAGAATGATTTACGCTATCAGTTCGGATTGTATAAACAAACGCAGAATGGAACACTCAATGCACTGACTAAAACGGGTATGGTCTGCTCGAAATTCAGAGATTCGGAATGGACAGGGAGCAGTACAACTTCCAATGACAACCCGGTATATCGTTATGCTGATATTCTGCTTTATTATGCAGAAGCTGTTTGTCGCTGGAAAGGAGCTCCTACCGATGATGCCATGGAAAAATTGAATATGGTGCGGCGACGTGCTTACGGACAGAAACCGACACAAGCTTCTTCTTCAGACTACAAACTGGCTGATTATGCAAGTAAAGATGCTTTCCTTGCACTGGTGTTGCAGGAGCGTGGCTACGAAACGATTTTTGAGGGTAAACGCTACAATGACCTGAAGCGTTGTGGAAAGCTTGCAGAAGCAGCTTTGGCTGCCGGACGTATTTCGACTTTATCCGAAGTGGGAGATGCAGCCTACTGGTGGCCTATCCCTACCGATGAATTTAATTATAATATGGCATTGGATCAGACAAAAGACCAGAATCCTGGGTATTAACAACTTAATTAATTTGATTTCTTATGAATAGATTGAATATACTGATTGTAACAATTCTCTTTTTATTGACAACAACCGGTTGTGCCCAACAGGCTGAAAGATGGTCGACGGAAAAAGCAAACGCATGGTACGCATCTCAAAAATGGCCGGTGGGTATCAACTACGTTACTGCTACGGCAATCAATCAGTTTGAGATGTGGCAAGAGGAGACTTTTGATCCGAAAACCATGGAGTTGGAGTTGGGACGTGCCGGGGAGCTCGGATTCAATACGGTACGCATATTCCTGCATGATATGGTGTGGGAAGCGGATCCGGCAGGGTTTAAACAACGACTGGATACATTTCTGGGTATCTGTCAGAAACATGGTATGCGTGCCATCGTCACTTTCTTTACGAATGGCGGGCGTTTTGAGAGTCCGAAACTCGGTGTACAACCGGCTTCTGTACAGGGTGTTCATAACTCTCAATGGATACAGAGTCCCGGAGCGCCATCCGTCAATGATCCGTCAACGTATCCGCGTCTGGAACGTTACGTGAAAGATGTGATGACTACCTTTAAAGCAGATGATCGTATTTTATTGTGGTGTTTATATAACGAACCGGAAAACTTCAAGCAGAAAGCACACAGTATGCCATTGTTGCGCGAAGTGTTCCGTTGGGCGCGTGAGGTGAATCCCTCGCAACCGCTGTCGTCTCCGATATGGATTTATCCCGGAGGACATGGCACACGCAGTAATTTGCCGATTATCAGTTTTCTGGGTGAGAATTGTGACGTTATGACCTTTCACTGTTATTACGGACCTGAAGAAATGGAAAAATTCATCGCTTTCATGAGGCAGTTTGATCGTCCGGTTATCTGTCAGGAGTATATGGGACGTCCTCGTTCAACTTTTGAAGAAATAATGCCGATTCTTAAACGTGAAAAGGTAGGTGCCATCAGTTGGGGATTGACAGCAGGAAAGTGTAATTTCCATTTACAGTGGTCGAGCAAGGCCGGAGATCCGGAACCTGAAATTTGGTTTCATGATATATTCCGTCTGGATGGTACACCTTATAGTCAACAAGAAATTGATTTTATAAAAAGTATGACTTCAAACTGATAGATAACGGATTGAATAAATAAAAGAATGAATATGATGAAAAAGTTAAAAACTCATAGATACCTTTTGGTAACAGTGATGGGGCTTCTCGTTGCTTGTACATCTTATACCTCAACGGATGAGTGGCCCAATCCGCGTCCTAATTCAAATCCTGACCCTGAACCGGTCACCGGAGAGATTACCTCTATTCAGTCGCTCAATAAAAGTGAAAATGTAGCAGTGAACTCTCATGCGGATGAATGGGGGAATAGTTCTCTCGAATTAGACTATCGCCGGTTGCTGACTTTGGAAAGTCCGGCACTGTCGGCTGTGAATGCTCTTTATCCCCGTATCAAGAAATTAGGTGATGGGACCTATTTGCTATTATACCAGCAGGGACCACAGGCTTGGAATGTCTATTATGCTTTAAGTACTAATCTGATTACATGGCAGAATGCATCCAGTCCTCTGTTTCAGAGCGAAAGTGCCCGGCAAACTTCCGGTGCCAGTGATACACGCTGTTTCTCATCATGTGATGCAGTCGTTCTGGCAAATAAGGATATTTTGGCATTCGCTTCCTTTCGCTTGAATCAGGGATACAGGGTCGATCCGCAGAGTAATGGCATTATGATGAGGCGTTCTTCCGATAATGGACGTACCTGGTCGACTGCCCAGATTATTTATCAGGGAACGACTTGGGAACCTTATGCATTACAACTTCGTTCGGGTGAAATACAGGTCTATTTTACGGATAGCGAGCCTCTCACAGCCGATTCGGGGACTGCCATGCTGCGCTCTATGGATAATGGGCGGACATGGACGGTCGTTGGAAAGGTGATCCGTCAAAAGACCGGACTGGCTATAGATGGTTCGGGCAAACAAATTTATTCGGATCAGATGCCTTCTGCCCGCGAATTAAATAATTCGACGAAGATTGCAGTAGCTACAGAAACACGTTTCAGAGATGAAGGCGACGTTTATCATATTTCAATGGCATGGAGCTCCGACAACTGGGCTTCGGCTCCATTGACCGGAGATGAAGTAGGGCCTTCGGACCGTAAACTCAATTTTGTGCAGAAGGCTGCAGCACCTTATCTGGTACAATTCCCCTCGGGAGAGACTGTCTTGTCGTACAATGCTTCTTCTCTCTTTACCATGCAGGTGGGTAACGCAGAGGCTTCCCAATGGGGAGAAACGTATCAGCCATTCAGTGGAAAAGGATATTGGGGAGCAACGGAAATTATTGATCCGCATACTCTTGTAGCTGCCATGCCTGCTACTTTTGTCAATAGCGAGAATAAAGATGCTGCCCGTATTCAGATTGGACAGTTTGTTCTGAATCATCGGATTAATGCCTCCGGAATGACACCGGTGATAGACGCCGACAACTCGGATTGGAGTGCAGTCAGTGATGCGCTATTTATCGGAAGTGTGTCCACTACACAAGCCGTGTTCCGCTTTGCTTATGATGCAGAAAATGTATATTGTCTGGTGGAACGTCTTGATAAAGACTTGACTACAGACGACAGCATGGAATTGATTTTTCAGGGTGGAGATGCTACCGGAACTCCTCTTAAAATCTCTCTTATTCCGGATGCAGTTCAATATACCATTAAATGCAGTCATTCTTCAGTAACTTGTAAGGGTGCGGTTCACGGAACTTTTGGTGATACGGCAGCCGATAAGGGATATGTAGTCGAAATGGCTATTCCACGGACTTTACTTCGGGTGGTGGCCGATCGTTTGATATTTAATGCTACCTTATACGATCAGAATGGTAGTGATACCTTCACTGGACTGACTGCTACGAATTATGAGAAATGGTTACCAATCGTTTTGAAAGCTGCTACGGATCCTGAACCTCTCCCGGGGGAAGGAGATACCGGTACCGGACCGTCCTGGAATAATGGCGATACGGAAGGTACATGGAAATAATGATAACATTTTAAATTTGCGAGACCATGAAAAAAAATAAAATTCTGATTCTTCTGGTAATTGGTTTATCATTGGGTAGTTGTGTGCAAACTGATGACGAGGCGTTTTCTCCGGAACCGACCGTAAAAGGAGGAGAAAAATCCATTACGGCCATTTGTGCTGTTACCGCCACAACACGCACGTCGCTTAATGCATCCATGAATGTGGTTTGGACCCAAAATGATGAGATACGGCTGTTTGGCGCTTCAACACCGAATGGAGCTGTTTATACTACTACTGCCAGTAGTGTTCGTACCGCTGTTTTTGACCCGGTGGACACTTCTGTAGATGATGCCATCCGATATGCTGTTTATCCGGCGTCGGCTGCGTCAGGCAGCCAACTTGAAGGTACGACACTTGCTGTTGACTTTTCGGCACTTGCCGGACAGAAATGGATGGGTGCATTTAATGCCGATAGTGAAATATCATCTTTGCCGATGGCGGCAGCCTCTGATGGTGAAGCCTTCTCTTTTAAGAATCTGTGTGGTGGAGTACGGATACAACTGACTGATTATCAGTTAATGGGAATTAGCGTTAAGTCTGTAGCTGTACGCGGTAATGACGGAGAACAGGTGTCGGGTATAGCTGATGTTAATGTAGCGGATGGAATCGTATCACTTCGGAAGTCTTCCACTCCTTCTGCTGCGGCTACTGCATTGGTTACTTGTGATACAAGCGTACCTCTTTCTACGGATAATAATCCCTCGGCTCATACAGACTTTGTTTTATTTCTTCCTGCGGTAAATTATACCAAAGGGTTGACTTTCGTCATAACGGATGCTGCCGGACGGATTTACGAACAAGCAACTCCGGGTGCTTTCACTATTGAAGCCGGAGTTGTAAAACCGATGGAATTGTTGCCGGTGACGTTGTATTATGGTAAGGCAAACTGTTATCGTACGGCATCTGCAGGAACACTTGAAATAGATGTTACACCTTATTATTCATTGGCAGGAGATTATACTTATGAAAATCGTCCGAGAGTGAATGTCAATGGGGAATTGGTAGATAAGGCTGTGTCTGCGGCTGTTTTGTGGACACAAACGAATTCGTCTTCATCAGGAGATGTTCTTTCTGCTGTTCCTGCATTGGAGGGAACTACTTTAAAAGTCCCTGTAAGCGGCGTGAAAGGAAATGCCCTTGTGGCTATTCGAGATGCATCGGGCAAGAATGTATGGTCTTTCCATATTTGGGTGACTGAAGCATCGGATCTTACCTATATTAACGAGGAACGGGGAACGTTCAAAATGATGGATCGTAATTTGGGTGCAACTTCTGTTACTCCTAAAGACCAGAATGCTTATGGTGCATGGTATCAGTGGGGGCGCAAAGATCCGTTCCCGCGTCCGCTTGATATTGTCCGTTCGAGTGCGACGACTGTGAGTGATAAGGAATTAACTGCCAATGCAACCACTTCTGCCGAAGTAGGAACTGTGAGTTATACTATCTCCAATCCTGATACAAGAATCTTTTCTGCGAATGACTGGCATAATGAATGGCGGAATAACGGACTGTGGGGAAATTCAGACGGTTTGACTAAGAATGTAAAGACAGTGTATGACCCCTGTCCGGAAGGTTATTGTGTGCCCGATCAGAATTGCTATCAGGGATTTATCTTTACTTCAAAAACAGAATGTGATAATAATTACGGGCATCTGTTTGTGATTGATGGTTCGCAAACTTCTTACTTCCCGACAGGAGGCTATCTGGATAGGGGAGCTAATAAAATTGCTTATCAGGAATATCGGGGGTATCAATGGACTAGTAATCCGGGGACAACAGGAGCTTATTACTTCTATTATAATAATGCAAATCTTAATTTTACAGGTCTGGACCGTGCTTCGGCAGCATCTGTCCGTTGTGTCAGGATAGAGTAAAATGAAAGATATTTTTTAATCATAATAATACATGCATTCATGAAATATTTCAATATTTTATTTCTGATTTTGTTTCTTACTACAAGCGCGAAAGCGCAATCGGTCAAGGTGTCTGTAAGTAAAGTCAGTATTCCGACATACACAGAACCCGAACGTGAAGAACTGCCGATGTTTGCTGAAAACCGGGTACACCAACGGTCGAGTGGCAATCCTTATCCTAATAAAATCGTTCTGAAAGTGAATCGGGAACAAAAAGTGGATAAGGAATATACACTAATCAAATTGGAGAATGAATATTTGGAACTTCAAATATTGCCGGAAATTGGTGGTAAGATATATGCTGCCAAAGATAAAACGAATGGATATGATTTTTTCTATAAGAACCATGTCATAAAACCTGCTCTTATCGGTGCATTGGGGTCATGGATTTCCGGTGGACTGGAGTTTAACTGGCCTTTTCATCATCGGGCTTCGTCTTTTATGCCTACTGATTATGAGATAGAAAAACTGCCGGGCGGAGGAGTGATTGTTTGGGTTTCGGAACATGATCCGACAGACCGGATGAAAGGCATGGTTGGTATTGTGCTTAATCCTGGTGAGTCTATCTTTGAAACGAGAGTCAAGTTGTCGAATATCACACCGTTAAGACATTCGTTTTTATGGTGGGAGAATGTGGCGGTACCTTCGAATAAGAATTATGAGATATTCTTTCCGCACGATGTAAGCCATGTGTTTTTCCATTACAAACGTTCGGTTACCACTTATCCGGTTGCAACAAATGCGGCGGGGATATTTAATGGTATTCGTTATGACGGTGCAGTTGATATAAGCAAACATAAGAATACGATTCAGCCTACCTCTTATTTTAGTGCGGCATCACAGTATGATTTCTTTGGCGGTTATGATACGGGCAGGAAATGCGGGGTTGTACACATCGGAGATCATCATGTGTCACCCGGTAAGAAAATGTTCACATGGGCTTACAATCAGTTGTCCCAGTCTTGGGAAAATGCTCTCACAGATACAGATGGAGCCTATTGTGAGTTAATGGCAGGCAGTTATTCTGACAATCAGCCGGACTTTACATGGCTTGAACCGATGGAGACTAAAACCTTCTCGCAATATTGGTTCCCGATCGGAGAAATCGGGGTTCCGGATTTTGCGAACACGACAGGAGCTATATACGTCAAGGATACGATTAAAGTGCAACTGAACAAGACTCGTAATGTGAAGATTACGGTCAAAGGTGATAATCAGATTTTGTATTCAGGAAAAGCTACGGTCAAAGCCAGAGAAGAATATATGCTACCTGCGGATGTAAGAATGAAGTTGGGATATTCAATAGATGTCACCGCTAATGACGGAACTGTTTTAATGTCTTATACAGTGAAGAAACACGATACTTTTAATATTCCTCATACAACACAGGATATGCCGAATATCAAAAAGGTTGAAAGTCCGCATTTGTTGTATCTTGAAGGTTTGCATGTGGACCAATACCGTGATCCTGCCACTAAAGGAGAGAGCTATTATAAAGAAGCTCTTGAACGTGATCCGAATTTTGCTCCTGCATTGATCGCTTTAGGAGAAGCAAAATTACGCAATGCTTTTTACAGTGAGGCTTTGGAATATCTTTTGAGGGCGGAAAAAGTGTTGACACGGTTCAATACGCGTCTTGAAAATGGGAAACTGTACTATTTGTTAGGGCATGTTTATTTAGCGCTCGATGAGCAGGAGAAATCCTATGATTATTTCCGGAAAGCGGCATGGAGCAGTGCTTATGTTTCTTCAGCCATGACTTATGCGGCTATGCTTGACATACGTAAGCTGGAGTATGACAAGGCTGTTCAACATCTTACTACTGCCATTACTTATCATAAAGATAATGCTGTAGCCAATGCGTTGATGATATATGCTTCTTATTTGCAGGGAGATAAAAAAGCATCGGAACGTCAATATTTGTCTGTAGAAGCGAATGATAAACTTAATCATTTGGCACGTTATTTCGGTGTGTTGACCGGTAAAGTTAGTGCCCGGGATTTTATGGAAAAGATACAGACGGATAAGAATCAGGTATGTCTCGATCTTATAGAAACTTTGCTTGTCGCTAATCTGCAGAAAGAGACTGTTTCCCTGATAGAGATGTTGCAAACACACGAACCTCTGATTTTTAGTCTGTCTGCCATATATGCAGATATAAAAGGCGGTTCTCCGAATGATTCGGCAACGGAAGGGATTGCTTTCCCAAGTCGGCGAATTGAAATGAACAGTTTGTCTCATTGGGCAAAACAGGGAAGTCGGAAGGCGCAGTTGCTGTTGGGATGTGCCCTCTACGCCAAAGGACATTATGAGAAGGCAGTCGCTCTTTGGGAAGGCTTGTCCGGTACTGATTATCGTGCTGCACGAAATCTGGCTGTCGCTTACTATTCACACATGGATCGTAAAAATGAAGTGTTACCCTTATTGAAGCAGGCATTATCCTTGAAGCCGAATGACGAACAGTTGATTTTTGAAACGGTCTATGTAATGGGTAAGTTAGGAGTTGCTCCTATTGAACGTATTTCTTTCCTGAATAATCATAAGTCTGTAATTAGCCGCGATGATATTATGCTTGAATGGGCACGAGCTTATAACATGGCAGGACAGGAGGATAAGGCAATAGAACTTCTTAGGGGACGTAACTTTGTCCCGGCTGAAGGTGGAGAACATGCCGTAGCAGAACAGTATATGTTTGCTTATTTCCTGAAAGGGCGTAGATTAATGAAAGAAAATAAGATGCAAGAAGCGACTGATTGTTTTAAGGCTGCGCAAACTTTACCTCAAAATCTGGGAGCAGGTTTGTGGAATATCGTTAGATTGGTTCCATTTAAATATTATGAAGCAATCTGTTTGAAATCTTTGGGGCAGGAAGACAAGGCCAATGAGAATTTTGATTTTATAACGGGTATTGAGGTAGATTATTTTAGTAATATGAACTTACCGGAATTGCCATTTTATCAGGCACTTTGTTATCGTGAAACGGGTATGCCTTTCAAGGGGGATATGCTCATCAATTATAAACTGCAAGATTGGAAAGAAGGTATGAAGACTATTGATGCGGGTTATTTTGCCACTACTCCTTTCTTTATAAGTTTCTGCGATCGTGCCGTACAGCAAAGGAGTGCTTATTATAGCTATTTACTAGCGCTGGCTTATCGCTACACCGGTGATACGAAGCTGGCACAGAAATATATTGAGCAGGCAGCGGTGAGTGATCCTTATGCTCTGAATATTTTTGCAGAAAGACAATTCTGAACGATCTTGTAAAGCTCATTTGGACGCGGATTCATACAGATTTATATTTAGAAAGAATCTGTATGATCCGCTTCATTATCAGCATCTTTGTTTAGTGCAATTAATGTAATTTCGGTTTTAGTATTAGAAAGTGTTTTGAAGGTATGGTTCTCTTTACGAAAATATATTCCGAAAGAAGATTATTTTTTGTAAATTTGTGAGACTGATAAACACAATTCCGGGAACGATGGATATTCAAGCCTTTCGAAATTATTACGATACATACTATGAACAACTTTGTTGTTTTCTCAACTTCTATACGCATGATGTAGCAGTCATAGAAGATGTTATTCAGGAGGTGTTTCTCAAACTATGGGAGAATAAAGATTGTATTGAAATAACCTATATAAAAACCTATCTTTTCCGGGCTGCCAAAAATCGGGTATTAAACTATCTTCGTGATGAGGAAAACAGGCATCAGTTGTTAGAGAATTGGTTTAACCAGCAACTGGAAGAAAGGAAATATAAAGATTGTTTTGACATTGATGCCTTGACAAAAGTGGTGAATCGGGCAATTGAACAGCTTCCGGAGAGATGTAGGGAGATATTTTCCTTGAGCCGGAAGGAGGGACTTTCTTATAGGCAGATTGCCGAACGTCTCGGGATTTCTGTAAAAACAGTAGAGACACAAATAAGCATTGCGCTCAAACGAATAAGAGAGATCTTATCTTCTTCTGCATTTGCATTTTTGTGGCTGTTTATTCGATAAAATATTTATTCTTTACTATTGAATGTCAGATGAATAGATTTTTTGCTTGTTTGTATTTAGCCGTACTTGTTAGTGCTTGTGCGGAATGTGAGGTCATTCCTGGAGTGAAAACAGCATTTTATGGTGTTACTCAAGGTGGTGATACCGTTACTCAATATATCCTGACTAATGCTTCAGGAGCTCAATTCAAGGTCATTGACTATGGGTGTCGTGTGACAAATATTATGGTGCCGGACCGGGAAGGAAAAATGGCAGATGTAGTGCTTGGATATGAAAACCTAAAGGATTATGAGACTGGAGCCGAGCGGTTTTTCGGGGCTTTATTAGGACGTTATGCTAACCGTATTGCCGGTGGGGATTTTATGATTGATTCTGTTCGGTATCAACTTTCGTGCAATGAATCTCCAAACGGACATCCCGGGCATTTGCACGGCGGTGTGAAGGGATTTGATCGTGTCATGTGGAAAGCGATGCCGGTCAATTGTTCTGATACGCTTGGCATTGTTTTTACTCGTTGCAGTCCTGACGGAGAGGAGGGATATCCTGGTAATTTGGACTGTAAAGTCACTTATTACTGGACTCCGGACAATACTTGGCGTATAGAATATGAGGCAGTTACCGATCAGCCGACTATCGTTAATATGTCGCAACATTGCTATTTTAACCTTCAGGGTTATGACGGAGGTTCGGTTTTAAATCATATCGTACAAATTAATGCGGATTCAGTTACGGTAAATACTCCGTGGTATGTGCCGGTTTCGGTTGAATCAGTAGTAGGAGGACCTTTAGATTTTCGCACTCCTCATAGCTTTGCAGAACGTGTCACCTCTCCTAATGAGCATATGAAACTTATGGGTGGTTATTCGGCTAACTGGATACTTCGTGATTATAACGGAGATTTGCGTTATGCTGCAACTGTCACGGAACCTCAAAGTGGCCGTCAATTAGAAACTTACACTACAGAGCCCGGCTTGTTGATCTATACCGGTATCGGGCTTTCAGAAAAGATAGTGGCTAAAGGTGGTCCACAACAGAAATATGGTGGTCTGATATTGGAAACCATCCATCATCCGGACACGCCACATCATCCTGAATTTCCATCCTGTGTGTTGCGTCCTCATGAGAAATATTATTCCGTTACGGAATATAGATTTACTGTGCAAAAGTAATTCAATAGAGTATACCTTGGAATTACTTATCTTTTTCCGGGAAAACTCTTATTTCTATCAAAAAAAGTAATAATTTTGGCATTGATTTGCGGATTGCCTAAATTATGAAAGATAGAATGTTAGATTTAAAACAACTTACAGCTGATGTATGCCGGATTGCTACAGAAGTTGGATATTTTTTGAAAGAAGAACGAAAGAACTTCCGTCGTGAGCGTGTGGTGGAAAAACATGCACACGATTATGTGTCTTATGTGGATAAAGAATCTGAAGTGCGAGTGGTGAAAGCCCTTACTGCTTTATTGCCTGAAGCGGGATTCATTACAGAAGAAGGCTCTGCCACTTATCAGGATGAACCCTACTGTTGGGTGATTGACCCCTTGGATGGAACCACGAATTATATTCATGATGAGGCTCCTTATTGTGTGTCCATCGCTTTACGTAGCCGTACCGAACTTCTTTTAGGCGTCGTTTATGAGGTTTGCCGGGATGAATGTTTCTATGCCTGGAAAGGTGGAAAAGCGTTTATGAATGGTGAAGAAATTCATGTATCGAGTGTTGAGGATATCCAAGATGCCTTTGTTATTACAGAATTACCTTATAATCATCTGCAATATAAACAGACTGCTCTTCATCTCATCGATCAGCTTTATGGGGTAGTGGGCGGTATTCGAATGAATGGCTCGGCTGCTGCCGCAATCTGCTATGTGGCTATTGGGCGTTTTGATGCTTGGATGGAAGCATTTCTCGGAAAATGGGATTATTCTGCGGCAGCACTGATTGTTCAGGAGGCGGGAGGAAAGGTGACTGATTTTTATGGTGAGGATCATTTCATAGAAGGACATCATATTATCGCAACGAACGGGAATCTTCATCCTTTCTTTCAGAAGTTCCTAGCAGAAGTCCCTCCATTGAATATGTAGGTGCTATTGCAACTTTAAATCTCTGTTATTATGAAACACACACTTCTTATCAAAGACTGGCTTAGTTCTTTCTTATCTTTGCTATTTCCCCGTTGCTGCGTTGTTTGTGGCCGGCCGTTAGCAAAGGGTGAAGAATGTATCTGTACAGTATGTAATATCAATCTACCCCGTACTAATTATCATCTTCGAAAAGATAATCCGGTAGAACGGCTCTTCTGGGGACAAATCCCTTTGGAACGGGCTACTTCTTTTTTCTTTTATGAGAAAGGAAGCGACTTCCGGTTGATTCTTCATCGGTTGAAATATGGTGGACAAAAGGAAATAGGTGCAATTATGGGGCGGTATATGGCTGCCGAACTTTTGTCTTCCAATTTTTTTCAGGGAATTGATGTGATAATCCCCATACCGCTTCATAAGAAAAAACAGCAAATCCGTGGTTATAATCAGAGTGAGTGGATTGCTCGTGGTATTGCTGCTGTAACAGGAATCCCCATCGATACAGAATCAATATTACGTAAGAAAAATACGGAAACGCAAACGCGTAAATCTGTGTTTGAACGTCGGGATAATGTGGAAGGTATCTTTGAACTTCAGTATCCCGAAACACTTGCAGGAAAACACATACTGATAGTTGACGATGTGTTGACTACCGGTTCTACCACTCTGGCATGTGCTTCCTGTCTGGTAGATGTGGAGGAAATACGGATTAGTATATTGACGTTGGCAATGGTGGAATAAGTATGTATATCAGTACCCTAATTCACTATGGGTATTCAACGAAAATGAAAATAATCTGTGTGTATCTGTGTAATCCGTGGTGAACTCTAAATTAGCATTTAGCTTGTTTCGGTACGGAAATAACCAAAAATACTATCGCTGACAATAACTCGTCAATATGCAGCTTTTATCTCTTTCTCTTGCTTATATTATTTTTTCAATTGCCTAACGAATTATCGTTTGACAACTGTTGAACGAACGCTTGACAGATGTTGAACTATCGCTTAACAATTGTCAAACGAAAACTCCTTAGGCAATGAAATAACTATTAATAGGTAAACGATTGCTTAAAAATAACTAATAAAATCATTAGTGGTAATTGATTCCAAACCGGTACGGTTATAAATTTATTCCATATCATTATATTTTAGACATGATAAGATTATCATTGAAATATATTTCAACATATACATTCCTACGATAGAAGTGTCAAAAATAAAAGAGACGAACAATTTTCTCAATTTAAGTTTAGGACTTTATCAGTCGATTCGTTTCTCGGTGTCGAAAAGGTTGTTTCTCGGTGAGAAACGGGTCGTTGGTTTTAAAGGAATCTATTGAATAGTAACCACCTGGATAACAGTATCTTACAAAACAGTGTTATCTGTCAGAAATACATAGGAGTTTTATTGACATTTTTTTGGCAACACCATTTATTTCTATTGTATCTATTACTGTGATAATATTTACATTAGAACTAAAATATGGCATTTATAAAAGAATCTGTTTCATTCTTTTCTTATCAGGAATGAATCTATTTTAAGAATGTGACTGCCCTGAATCAAATCCCCCAAGTTTTCAGACTGAGCCCTATCCATCCCAGGATTCCGTTATGCTCCGAAAAACATTGGATCAGAAAAATAAAAAAAGAGATAAATCTTCTGATTTACCTCTTTTTTTGCTCTTCCTCTTGGACTTGAACCAAGGACCCTCTGATTAACAGTCAGATGC
>ERZ773248.50-NODE-50-length-151271-cov-7.489188_pt1 | contig 151271 bp, 131 predicted proteins | sample MGYA00580518_ERZ773248 | MGnify/ENA primary metagenome ERZ773248 (study PRJEB29015, sample SAMEA2737762) | human gut metagenome | biome: human gut; feature: human-associated habitat; material: faeces | place: China | collected 2012 ...
AAATACCGACCTCCAATCGTTAGATTTTTAGGTCTAACTTTTGGGGGTCGGTACAATATCAGGTCTTTTTTTGTTGAATCCTGTCGATTTTAATGGTATGCTAAGAATATGAAAATAAGCCTTATGGAGGTGACAGATTTGAAATTCAAGAAAAGTAAAATGTTGCTTGGTACCATGTGTGCCCTTGTTCTGGCAACCACGATCGGTGCATTCCCATCAAAAGCTGAATCCGCATTCGACTACAACTACTACTTCTGGAAATACCCGGATGTAGCTAACGCAGTTGGATTCGATCCCCAGGCACTGTTCAATCATTACCAGACCAGTGGAATGGCTGAAGGACGTTATGCAAATCAGCAGGCAGAGTGGCGTGCCGCTGCCGGACACGTTGATACCGCTGAAGAGCGCAAAGCATTCCTGATGACGATCCCGCCTGCAGACCCGAACAATGCTGATTCTGATCTGCCGAAGCTTGATCCGATCTACTATTATAATACCTACCCGGATGTTGCAAAGGTAGTCGGCAAGAATGCACAGGGACTGTTGGAACATTATTTCGCATATGGATACAGCGAAGGAAGACTTCCCTACTATGGAGCTGATCCATGTACCGAAGTACAGACTTCTTATTAATCAGCCTCAAAAGGGCTGCTGTCAATTATGACAGCAGCCCTTTTTTGTAATGAACGGATTCTTTACTTTTGTTCACGATAGCCTTGAATCGTTACTCCACGTCAATTTTGTTGAAATCATAAAAAATCTGTTAAGCAGACAGTTTATTTAAAACTGATTTCAAAGCTTCCAGTGTCTCAACTACATCCGCTTCATTGGCATTCTCGCCCATATGACCGATGCGGATCACCTGACCTGTCAGTACATCAAAGCTTCCGGCAATCATGATATTATGATCCTTCTTCATCAGTTCCAGAATATCATCTGCTTTGATTCCATCCGGCACACGGATGACTGTTACCGTATTGGAATATCCATTTTCCAGATAGAGAGACAATCCCATCTCCTTCACTGTCCGTCTGGTCAATTCACCCATCTGTTTATGACGCTCATAACGATCCGGATCTGCTTTTACATTCTCCAGAGCTGTACGAAGACCATAAATATCACTGATCGGCATAGTATACGGGAACCACAGGTTTTTATAGTAATCCTTGAACACCAGAATATTGGCGTAGAAGGATGCAATCGGTGTCTTTCTCTCTTCCATCGCTTTCATGGCTGCATCACTGACAGTTACAAAAGTCAGTCCAGGAGGCGCTGATACCGCTTTCTGAGAACCGCCGCAGACAATATCGATCTGTCCTTCATCCACATGAAGAGGTTCTCCCATCATGGCAGATACCGAATCCACAATGGTCATAATGCCATACTCATGAAGGGCACGGCTTAATTCCTCCACTGGATTCAGAACACCGCTTGGAGTATCACAGTGAACCAGTGTTGCATACTTAAAATCGTGATGTTCTTCCAGAAATGCTCTGAACTCTTTCACATCTACCGCCTGGGTATACGTGGATTCATAGAATGTCACCTGCCCGCCATACATGGTCACAAAATCAGCAAATCCTTTGCCATAAATACCGTTATCAACCACCAGCACTTTATCGCCAGGCTCTGTCAGGGATGCGCAGGCAGCCTCCAGACCAAGAATACCTTCTCCGTCAAGAATATAAGCGGCATTCTTCGTCTCCAATAATTCGCTGATCAGCTCACAGGTCTCCTTATAATAATCATAAAATGCCGGATCCAGATCCGGATTGGTGCACGCAAGGCTTCTCGCCATGCGGACATTTTCTCTTACCTGGGTCGGACCCGGGGTCATGATCTTGTACATATGTTATCCTCCATTTTCCTGTAACTGCATACACGGCAGAAGCCATCTGCTCCCACCGTGCCATACTCTCCTATTATCTGCGAATGGCTCTTCTGACCACCTCTGCAATCGGCAGTACCAGAACTGCTGCCACACCGATCTGTACCAGGTTACCCGGAATGGACGTTACCGGCGCAACCCAGTTACCATAGATAAATCCTTCTGCAATATAATAACCTACGATTTTGATCACACATGCAGCAGCAATCGCCAGTGCATTCCATCTGAATCCCTTGTGATTCTCTGTGATAGCTCCTACTGTAAATCCCATAAGACCAACAATTACAAAGGTGAATGGTGCCCATAATACCCAGCCGCCCATCAGATCAAACAATGCCATTCCAAAAGAACCAGCCAGCGCTCCTGTCCGTTTTCCGAAAATGATAGCTGCAAGGAACAACGGCACATTTCCCAGATGAACCAGTCCTCCATTGGCTGCGATCGGCAGACGGATGTTGATGAATCCGGTTGCCACAAATGTCAGTGCAATACATACTCCTGTAATTGCGATCTCCGATACGGTAATACTCTTTCCAGCAGATGCTTCTCTTGTGCTCATAATACTGAACCTCCTTGTAATAAAAGAACAGAAGACAAGCATTTTCCTGTCTTCCGCCGCTTGCTGGAACCTATATTAGCCTATAACTGGTTACAATTAAATATCCAGTTTTATACTTTTTGACCAGTCCAGTTATTTTTCCTATCTATTTAGTAATAAATCCGATTTTCAAAGGTGATCGTAACCTGTCCGTTCTCCACATGAAGGCAGGTCACACCACAGTTTTTATGTACCGTACCACTCCAGAACTGTGCAATCGGCAAGTTAAGGAGTCCTGACATAATTCCCCGGATCGCTGCTCCATGAGATGCCATCAAAAATGTCTTTCCGTCATTTTCCGGATCATTGATCACACTTTTCACAAAAGAGGATGTCCGTTTAATCAGATGCGCCAGACTCTCTCCTCCCGGCGGAGTCTCGAAATGCTCCGGATCTTCAAAAAATTTTCGAAATCCGGGCTTTGGGATCGTATAATGCTCCGGCTCATGACACAATCCTTCATATTCTCCAAAGCTGATCTCTTTCAATCCATCCGTCACCACCAGCTCAACAGGCCGGTCTCCGCGAATGATCTCTGCCGTCTTCTTTGCACGGATCAGAGGGCTTGTATAAATCCTGTCAAAGGGCACATCTTTAAGCCCCTCTGCTGTCTTTTCTGCCAGTTCGATCCCGTAGGCATTCAGCGGAATATCTGTCACTCCCTGCAGCCGTTTCATTTTATTCCAGTCCGTCTCTCCATGACGGATCAGATAAATATCCATTGCCATCTTGTCACTCTCCTCATGCCTTCATGGTCTTGCAGTCTTTACAGATTCCATATAACACAGAGTTCCGGCACTGTAATTCAAAACCATGGTCTTTCTCAATATGTTCTGAGATTTCTTTCATAAAGGCGCAGTCCAGATGATAGATCCGACCACATTTTACACATTGAAGGTGCAGATGGTCGCAACAGCCTTTGCCCTGCTCCACATACTGATAAGCAGCCTGGGAACCTTGCCCGGATACATAACGGATCACCGTTCCGTCCTTCTCCAGCCGATCCAGATACCGGTAGATGGTGGTAATGTTAACTTCACTGTCCATCTGGCGAAGCTTCTCCCCTATCTGAGCAGCTGTAACGGTCTTATCCTTGCTTTCCTTTAAGATCTCCAGTATTTTTCTGCGGCTTGCCGTCGCATAATGATTTTCTCCTGCCATACGTCTCTTCCTCTCCCAGACACTCCTATTAGAATACCACTCCCAGCACATGGATGACAAGCCCCCAGGACACGCCCAGGGCATACAGTGCCGCTACGATCTTCGCCGTCTCCTTCCGGTCATGATCGATCCGGAGCAGAACCAGGATCCCGACTCCCGCATTGACCAGAAGACCTGACATCATAGCTCCGGCTCCGATCACACCTGACAGATAAAGCTCCGTGATCACTACAGAAGATGCACAGTTCGGGATCAACCCCACCAACGCTGCCAGAAATTCTCCCAGCACCGGGATAGAAGTGAAAAATCCTGCCAGTGTTTCTTCCCCGATAGCTGCGATTCCCAGATTCAGCAAAAATGAAATACCTGCAATATAGATAAATACTTCCATCGTATGACGAAGAGCAGCCAGTGCAAGACGTTCCTCACACCCCTGCTCCCCTTCATGATTATGATGATGATGTTTCTCTTCTGCAGTCTTTCTGCAGTCCCGGATCACCAGATCAATGGCAATACCTGAGACCATGGCAATTCCCGCCTTTACCAGAAGCAGATGCAGGATCCGCGTAATCCCCACAGAGGATGAGATCAGGATCGGAAGCATCTCATCTGATGTAGAAAGATACACTGCCATCAACGTACCAATGGTAATGATCCTTCCTGCATACAAGCTGGAAGCCGCCGCTGAAAACCCGCACTGAGGGATGATTCCAAACAATGCTCCCCAGATTGGACCCGATTTTTTTGCTGCACCGATCCTTGCTCTGCCTGCCTCCCCGACCTTGTGTTCGATCAGCTCGATCAGTAAATACGTAATATACAAAAATGGCAGCAGCTTTATACTGTCCAATGCTGTGTCTTTGATCACTTCCATCAACATATATCTGTCTCCTCTCATTTCCTGTCATATCGCTTAAGATTGCAAATACAATGCATTTGCAAATCATTTGCATTTTTCAGAACAAATGCTATTATAACAAGTATCAGAGAAATGTCAATGGAAAAATACAGAAGCTAATTTTCTTGGTTTTTACCAAAAGCAAGGGTGAAAAGCCTGTTCTCAGACTTTTCACCCGCTTTATCACAGGAGTATCTTAATTGCTAAGATCTCGCTCATATTCTATTTTCCTGCCATCTTGCGCTCCTGCGCCTCAATCATCTTTTTGACCATATAACCGCCCACAGATCCATTCTGTCTGGACGTAAGGTCTCCATTATAACCGTCGCTCAGCGGTACACCGATCTCGCTCGCAACCTCGTATTTAAAACGATCCAGTGCTCCCTTTGCCTCCGGTACTGCTGCTTTGTTTGTAGAACCTGCCATAATAAAGCCCTCCATTGGTTGTTTGTTACGACCTTAGTATATGCAGACCGGCAGATCATACACTGTCAGATTTTGTCATTACAGACTTAAGTTCTCCCCACCTTTGGCCATGGCTGTTTCCAGGCGTTCTTTTAATTTTTCATGTTTTGGAAGTGCAAGTTCTGCATCTTCCTCCAGAATCCGTCCTGCCGCTTCGCTTGCCTGCTCCAGCACACGGGAATCCTGGAATACATCTCCCATACGGAACTCCAGCACACCACTCTGGCGGATTCCAAACAGATCACCAGGTCCGCGCAGCTTCAGATCTTCACTGGCAATATAAAAGCCGTCATTGGACTGATTCAGAACTTCCAGGCGTTTCTTGGTCTCTTTTCCTTTGCTGCCGCTCATAAAGATGCAGTAAGACTGATCTCTCCCTCTTCCTACCCGGCCACGGAGCTGATGAAGCTGCGCCAGACCAAAGCGTTCTGCATTTTCCACCATCATAACTGTGGCATTAGGCACATTGATACCAACCTCGATCACCGTAGTGGATACCAGAATTTGGATCTGTCCATCCGCAAATGCTTCCATAATCTCATTTTTTTCTTTTGGCTTCATCTTTCCATGAAGACAGCTGATCTGAAATTCCGGCAGGATCCCTTTCAGCTTTTCGGTATAGTCTGTGACATTTTCCAACTCCAGTTCTTCATTTTCCTCCACCATCGGGCAGATAATATAGACCTGATGACCTGCTTCCACTTCTTTTTTCATGAAACGATACGCATTGGGGCGATAAGATTCATCCACTACGCAGTTCTTGATAGGAAGTCTGTGCGCCGGCATCTCATCCACTACAGAAATATCCAGATCTCCGTAAATAATGATGGCCAATGTCCGCGGAATCGGCGTGGCACTCATAACCAGTACATGAGGCATCCGCCCTTTCTCTGCCAGCATTTCCCGCTGCTTCACACCAAAACGGTGCTGCTCATCTGTCACCACCAGTCCCAGATTCCGATAGATCACTTTTTCCTGGATCAACGCATGGGTTCCGATAACGATCTGCGTTTTGCCGCTCTCGATCTCTTCTCTTGCCAATCGCTTTTCCTTCGCCGTCATGGAACCTGTCAGCAAAATGGGACGAAGTGGGATGTGATGGGTCTCCAGCAATTCCTTCACCGACTGGTAATGCTGCTTTGCCAGCACTTCTGTGGGCACCATCAAAGCTCCCTGATATCCATTGCAGCCTGCCATGATCAATGCCAGTACTGCAAGAATCGTCTTGCCGGAGCCCACATCTCCCTGCACCAGACGGCTCATAACCTTTGTTCCGGTCATATCCGATACAATTTCCCGCCAGACTCTCATCTGTGCATTCGTCAGTTCATAAGGAAGAGCCTCGATCAGCCGGGCTGTCTCGCTGACTTCCACCATAGGCATCTCGTTGACCAGTTCTTCCTGCTGTTCTTTCATCCGACGGATTCCCAATATAAACAGAAGGAACTCATCAAACACGATCCTCTTTCTCGCCTGTCTCATCACCTGCTCATTGGCCGGAAAATGCACCTGCCGCACGGCATCCCACTCAGACTCCAGATCATATTCTCTTCGCATGTCTTCAGGCAGATATTCCGGCACATAAACCTGTCCTCCATCAATGACCTGATGAACCGACTTCACCACCATTTTTTCCGTCAGGCCCGTAGTCAGTGGATATCTTGGCTGCATCACATAGAGTAATTTATCATAGTCTGCCAGTGTAAAATGTTCCGGCTGTTCCATCCGGTACTGTCCATTCTTTTCCGCAATGATCCCGCGAAAAATATACTGACTTCCACGCTGAAACACTCTTCGTAAAAACGGTACATTAAACCAGGTAGCCTGAATCACCTGTTCTCCCACCCGAAGTCTGGCACTGAAGATCTGATATTTTCCAAAGCGCTTCACCTCAGAGACAGACTCCACAAATCCATGAACTGCATATTTTTTCCCGCTCTCGATCTCTGTAAGTTCCACCGGCTCTTCATAGATCTCATAATCTCTTGGATAGTATTCCAGCAGATCCAATACTGTATGTATGCCAACCTTCGCAAAAGGCAGCGAAGTCTTCTCTCCGATTCCTTTTAATTCTGTGATGGATGATTGCAGATTCATCTTATGCCTCCTGTTTTTTCTTATTTTATATCATACACGATTGCATTTCTATAATCAACCATATCCGAACATATATTCTGTTTATTTTCATTTATTTGAATTTTTATACTTTTTTAACAAATTTTATAAAAAGTATTGCATTTTTGCAAAAAAACGATATAATTTATAACAGAAACAATACATTGTGGTTGCGATCTGAACGAGGAAGTTCTTAATAAAAGGATTTACCTCGTTTTTTTTGCAAGAAAGGAGTTTATTATGTTAAGTTCACTGTTTATGTCCCTTGTAGGACGCGAAACACTGGTTGCGCCAGATGATACCTGGTCGCTTCTGATGGTCATGTGTGTAGCTGTTGCCATATCCATTTATCTGGAACAGAAATACATGTGGGCCTCCAAAATCTCAGGTGCGATCATCGCCCTGTTATTTGCTCTGGTGCTTTCCAACCTGTCCATTATTCCGACCGCCTGTACCCTGTATGATGACATTATCTGGGGATTCGCAGTTCCCATGGGTATTCCGCTGCTGATGCTTCAGTGCAACATGAAGAAGATCTGGAAAGAGACCGGACGGATCATGATCATCTTCTGTATCGGTTCCGCCGGAACAGTTGCCGGTGCATTTCTTGCATATGCCCTGCTTCACAACTTTATTCCAGGACTTGCAGGTGTGGCAGCGATCATGACCGGTTCCTATATCGGAGGCGGCGTGAACTTTGCAGCTCTGGCAACAGAATTTAATGTAGGGGAGATCAAAGCAGCTGCTACAGTTGCTGATAACCTGTTAATGGCGCTTTACTTCTTCGCCCTGATCTTCATTGCAGGCATGAAGTTCTTCCAGAAATATTATACTCATCCACACATTGATGCAGTGAAAGTATCTGATCTGAAGGATGCACAGACACAGGCTGCTGCATACTGGAACAGAAAAGAGATTTCTCTGAAAGATATCGCTATGAACGTAGCTTACTGTGTTGTTGTTGTATTCCTTGCAAAACTGATCGCATCTGGCATCAGTGCAGTGATCCCGACCACCAATACTCTGCTGTCGATTCTCAATACGTTCTTCGGAAGCCAGTATGTATGGATCACCACCATCGCCATGTTTGCTGCTACTGTTGGTGAAAAACAGGTGGAAAATCTGTCCGGTTCTCAGGAGATTGGTACTTATTTTATCTATCTGTTCCTGTTTGTTATCGGTGTTCCGGCTTCTATTGTCAAGATCATTACCGAGACTCCGCTGCTGTTAGTCTTCACCGGAATCATGGTGCTGACCAATATGCTGTTCTGCTTTGTATTTGGTAAACTGCTTCACTTTGATCTGGAAGATATCATTCTTGCTTCCAATGCGAATATCGGTGGACCAACAACCGCAGCAGGAATGGCAATCTCCCAGGGATGGACCAAGCTGGTCGGACCGGTTATGCTGATCGGTACTTTTGGTTATGTCATCGGTACATACCTTGGTGTTGTGGTTGGAGGTCTCCTCGGCGCGTAATCACCAGATTACATGATTAAGTATTGCATACTAAGGAAAAGAGGAAGTTATTCATGTATTTTGACGCACACTCTGATATCTGGACCGACGTAACGGTCAAAAGAGAACATGGAGAAAAGAATGTATTAAAGAATCACCATCTGGACCGGCTTCGTGCCGGTCAGGTGGAAGGCAGCATCTTCGTTATCTGGGTTGAGCGACCTGACATTCAGGACTATGCCATCCGAACCGCACAGATCAAACAGGCCATTCTTGACGAAACCGCCGAATGTGATGAGGTACAGATCGTACATACCGTCGCTGAGATGAAACAGGCAAGGGATGCTGGTAAATTTTACATCTGGATCGGCATCGAAGGTATGGCTGCCATTGGCGATGATGTATCTAAGGTTGACGAATATTACAATTTTGGATGCCGCCATGGCATGTTGACCTGGAATGAGAAAAATCTGCTGGGTGCAGGTGCTGCTACCGGTCTTACAGATGGTCTGACAGAAGCCGGAAAAAACGTTGTAAAGAGAATGCAGCAGCTTGGCATGCTTGTAGATACCTCTCATCTGAATGAAGATGGCTTCTGGGATATCGTGGATATTGCAACAGCTCCGATCATTGCCTCTCACTCCAACTGCCGTGCACTCTGTGATGTTCCGCGTAATCTGACCGATACGCAGCTTCGTGCGATTCGGGATCTGGACGGTGTGGTAGGCTTGAACTCCTTCACTCCATTCGTCCATGCCACGAAAGCAAAACAGACCGTCGAGCAGCTTGCAAAACATGCTGATCATATGATCAACATCATGGGAATTGAACATGTGGGCTGTGGATTTGATTTCTTTGAATTCTGTACTCCCGATGTTGTAGGAACTATGACAGATGATCCTGAATTGAGTGTAGCAGGCATGAAAGATTGTTCCGAAATATATAAGCTGTTCCAGTGCTTTGATAAACTGGGACTGACCAAACGAGAAAAAGAACTGATCGCAAGAGAGAACTTTACCAGAGTTCTGGAAAAGACGGTAGGATAATTCCGAACAATACAAAATGACCGATAGATATGCAAATCATACTTGTATGAATAAACATATCTATCGGTCTATAATATTTACTCCACAGAGATCACATAGTAGTAGATCGGCTGTCCGCCATTGTGTACTTCTACTTCTGCATTCGGGTACAGGGCTGCCAGCTCATCTCCAAGCTTCTGTGCATCCTCTTCCTTCACATCTTCTCCGTAGTAAATACCGATAATCTCAGAATCCTCATCTACCAGCTCTGCCATCATAGCTTTGGTGGTTGCTTCAATGCTCTTTCCTACTGCCAGGATTCCGGCATCTCCGATTCCCATAATATCGCCTTCGTGGATCTCTTTGTCATCGATCTTCGTATCACGGACTGCATAAGTTACCTGACCGGTCTTCACATTCTGAATCTCTTCCTGCATCACTTCTGCATTGGCTTCCGGTGTTTCATCCGGGTTATAGCTGATCATAGCGGTGATACCCTGCGGTACTGTCTTGGTCGGCACTACAATGATCTTCTTATCCTCACACAGATAGCTTGCCTGGTTTGCTGCAAGAATAATGTTCTTGTTGTTCGGAAGGATAAATACAGTATCTGCATTTACCTTCTCGATTGCTTCCAGCATATCCTCGGTGCTTGGGTTCATAGTCTGTCCACCCTCGATCAGGTAGTCAACACCCAGCTCACGGAAGATCTCTCCCACACCGTTACCGATAGATACAGAGATGAAGCCCATCGCTTTTCTCGGCTCATCCTTCTTCTCTTCAGCCGCTTTCTTCTGCTCTTCAGCAATCCTGGAAGCTTCTTTGATCAGCTTCTCCTCATGCTCCAGACGCATGTTATCAATCTTCATATTGGACAGTGCACCATAAGTCAGCGCTCTCTGGATCGCCAGTCCTGGATCATTCGTATGTACGTGTACTTTGACAACTTCGCCGTCAGACACGACTACAATAGAATCACCAATGGACTCAAGATATGCCTTGAACTCCAGCTCTGCCTTTTCACTGAATTCCTTGTCCAGCATGATAATAAACTCTGTACAATAGCCAAACTTGATCTCAGCCTCTGTCTGTGCACTGATCTTGACCGGTTCAGCCTTCTTCTGACCTTCGAAGGAATAATCCACCTCTTTGCCCGTCAGAACGTCATATGCGCCTTTGAGCACCTGCACAAGTCCCTGTCCGCCGGAGTCTACCACTCCTGCTTCTTTCAGTACCGGAAGCATATCCGGAGTCTTTGCAAGCACTGCTTCTGCCTCTTCGATAACAAGGCGTGCGAATTCTTCCACATCCTCCACACTCTCAGAGAGCTCTGCTGCCTTGTCAGCAGCTCCTTTTGCCACTGTAAGGATTGTTCCTTCCTTCGGCTTCATAACAGCCTTATACGCAGTCTCTACAGCTTTCTGCATAGCTCCTGCCAGATCGATCACATCCAGCTCCTCATGGTCACGGATGCCTTTGGTAAATCCTCTTAAAAGCTGGGACAGAATAACACCGGAGTTACCTCTTGCACCTCTTAAAGAACCGGAAGAAATGCATTTTCCAAGGGTATACATATCCGGGTTGTCCAGCTTACTTACATCTGCTGCTGCAGCTGTAATCGTCATTGTCATATTGGTACCTGTGTCTCCATCCGGTACCGGAAATACATTCAGCTCATTAATCCACTCTTTGTTGGATTCCAGATTTTTTGCGCCGCCCAGAAACATTTTTGCAACCATCTGGGCATCAATCGTCTTAATCAAAGTGAAGCTCCTCCCTCGTTAATCTATCACTCTCACGCCTTCGACAAAGATGTCGATCTTACCGATCTTCATACCGGTAAACTCCTCTACCTGATATCTGACAGAATCGATCAGATTTTCAGATACGACCGGGATATTTACACCATAAGCAACGATCACGTGAAAGCCGAGGTAGATCTCATTGTTTTCGATTGCCACCTCGATACCGCGCTTGATACTGTCCTTCTTCAGAAGTTTCATCAGTCCATCACGCATATCCAGGGATGCCATGCCCACGATACCACTACAGCCAAGTGCAACGGAACCTGCATAAGTAGCCACCACATCCGCATCAATTAATATACTGCCAAGTTCTGTATGAATCTGTCCCTGCATACAAATACCTCCCAATCATAATCATAATTGTAATTATTATACCCGATAACAGGTAAAAAAGAAATAAATATTTCTATATTTCATATAATAAACCAAGAATCTCTCCGCAAAGGAGGACAGCCCATGAAGAGAAAGCTTGGATTTGCCATATTTTTCATCGGAATCGGAATCTTCCTGACACTTTTTCTTCCCACTGATCATGTGTTTATCCGCATCCTGCTGTCTGCTGTTCTCATCATCTGCGGGTACCAGTGCTGTTTCCTCTGCTAGAGATCTGTCAGCCTTCTTTCGCGAAAAAAGGGTCATCGCACAGCGACAACCCTCCTATCCATTCCAATTAAATAATTACCGGTCAGTTAAGCTCTCTCAACTTTGCCAGATTTTAAGCAAGAAGTGCACACATACATTTTCTTTGCTCCACCGTCCATTTTAACTTTTACGGACTTTACATTGGATTTCCACATTTTGCTGGATTTTCTATTAGAATGACTCACATTGTTTCCAAAGTGAACACTCTTTTCACAAACTGCACATTTAGCCATCATTGCACCTCCTTAGGCTTATTTGAGTCGGGAGACTCACAACTTTTGTTATTGTATCAGAATTATATAAATAATGCAAGTAAAATTTTACTTTTTTTTGTGTTATTTTGTATTATTTTGGATTCACAATCTCATCCACTGCCTTATCTACTTCCGGGTCAGATTTTTTGCCGGCTGTAAACTTGTTGACAAAATCAGGAACCATATCCAGGATCTTAGTCACAGCATCCTGGTTCTTTACATTGACCAGACGGATGTTATCATCCTTGATGACCAGCACTGCACTCGGAGATATTCTTCCTCCAAGACCACCGGCACCATTGTCCTTCTTCTCTGCGGAGCTTGCGCCTGCGCCTACGCCAAAGGATACATCCACCAGTGGAAGAATGATGGTATCACCTACAGTGATTGCATCTCCTACTACAGTCTTGCTGGAGATAAATTGATCCATTCCTTTAAAAAGAGAAGATACGGTAGATTCAAAGCTGTTATTATTTTTTTCGCTCATAAATAAAAACCTCCTGTTACTGTCTGAAGCGCCGGTACATTTTCATCACATTCTCATCCCTCCAGAGACGGAATATGGACAGCAGCGGCACTGCCAGCATCATATGACCTTTTATATAAAGTGTTCCCTCAAAGATCTCCTGTTCAAACTCCGGTTTCAAAAAAATTCTTCCAGGATACCAGACATTCAGGATCGACAAGACTCCCATACACTGTCCGGTCCAGGATGGATCTTCAAATCCAAAACGAAGTGTCAGATCCGCTTTTCTTGGACGGCTGTGCTTCCACAGGAACTTCAGTTCCCGCCATATGGATTCTCTGGCTTTCACATTTTCTTCCAGATTCCAGAAGTCCGTCAGCGTTCCTATCGTCTCTGACGCTTTCTCCGGCATATGAAGCAGTTTCACGACCAGAGAGAATAATCCTCTTCCTATGGCAGTTATCTTACCATAAATCCGCCGGATTGCATAGAGAAGCTTTTTCAAAATGCTCTGCCGCGGCGGTTTCGTCTGCGCCTGTTTATCCTTTGGCTGCTCCTGCCTGGATACCTCCGGTTCCGGCTGCGGCATGGTTACAACGGCTGTTCCAGGAGTCAGATCCTTCTTCAGGCGCTCCTTGGCTTTGTCAGATGACTTCACTTCTGCCTTCTGCTCCAGTTGCTTCGCCTCCATCTGCTTCGGCTTGGACTGTTTTTCCTTTGACTTCTTTTCAGCCTTCTTCGGCTTCTCTTTCTTTGGCTCCAGCGGTTTCCACACGGGTATCCCAAGAATCCGCCCCTGTAATAGCTGCATAGGTTCCTGACTGGTATGAAGCCTATAATGCACTGAAAGCAGCCGAAACATCCAGCCTGCAACTGCTCGTACCTGGATCACTCCATCCTTGCGTTCTGCCCTGACTTTGTAGGTGATCGGTACAAACAACACGGAACTTACCAGCAAGAGGATCAGTCCCAGGATCACAAGAAGCAGAATTCCTATAATTTTCAATATAAATATGATGATATGCAGCATCTGCTGTCCTATGCTCCTTCACTATCTGTGAAATATTCCTCCGGAAACCATGCAGTCACATCAAATCCACCGGTCTCCTGATATTTATCCTTTACGATCTTCTCCACCATGCGCAGCGCCTCCATACGTCCCTGTGCTACTCCTACGATATCCAGTCTCTGCACATCTCTGAAAATAGATTCCTTCAGCATGGTGTTATGAAACAGATCCAGAAGATGTCCTGGTTCCGAGGACAGTGTCACAAAATAGATGCCGGGCACCCATGCGCCTGCAGCCGCTTTTTCCCTGATCTTATCGATCTGGTCTGCAGTATTTTTACTAAGGTATAAAGGACGATACCATCTCATCCCACGATCCTCCTTTACAAAAAGAGGCTGTCGTTTCCAACAACCTCTCCTCTTACCTGCGGTTTTTCCAGAGATTCGTCTTCTTCATCTCCAGATATTCGCTGTACGCTTTTTCCAGAATCTGCTTTTCATTGGGGAATTTCAATAAATGATACGCCTCATGAAACTTGTAGTATCCGGAATCTGTAAAGTATTCCTCACGCTGTGGTTTGCTGTAATAGCTGTCCGACATCATCAGATACCAATATACATCTTTTTCGACAACATCTTCCGGTACCGTAAAACTGTACTGACTTTTGCCGACATATTTGATGATCTCTGCATCAACACCTGTCTCTTCCTTCACTTCGCGAAGCGCTGTCTCAGGATATTCCTCCCCAGCCTCGACAGTTCCCTTTGGCAGTACCCACCCTTCGTACTTGTTCTTATAATTCTTGTACAGAAGAAGGATCTTACCTCGAAAAATCACCACACCGCCGCAGCTCGTTGCTTCTATCACTGCAATTCCTCCTGTCGTTTGGTGTGCCTCTAAGACTGGTTATAGGATACCATTTTTTTTTACAAATGACAAGATGAATCCTTACTTTCCGTAATAAGTATCAAAGATCCTCTTTGCGATCGGTACCGCATATTCACTTCCGGAACCGACCTTTTCCACAAGAACAGCCACCACCAGATCTTCTTTGTCTCCCGATGCCCATCCCACAAACCAGGCATGGCTGCTTTTTTTATTATTGGAGTACTCCGCAGTACCAGTTTTTCCATAAACCGTATATGCGTCCGTCTGAAGCGCACTTCCTGTTCCGTCTGTCACCACTGCCCGGAGATATTCTTTCAGATTTTCTGCTTCTTCGGATGTCAGCAGACTTCCATACTCCTGTGGCTCATACCTCTCTACCAGCGTACCCGTATAATTTTCTGTACGATCCAGCACCCGTGGTGTCATGAGCACCCCATCATTGGCGATGGCCGACATAAGCATAGCCAGATGCATAGGAGTTACCAGTGTATCCCCCTGACCAATGGCTGTGAGCATCTTCGTGGTCTCCGTGTCTGTGTCCTTCAATGCGAAAGAACTCTTACTGTATGGAAAAGACAGCGGAAGATCCTGGTTAAACAGAAGCTGATCGGCTAACTGCTCATAAGAATCCACATTCAGTTCACTTCCAATCTGTGCAAATGCGCTGTTGCAGGATTTTGCAAATGCACTTTTCAGATCCAGTTCTCCATGGGATTTTCCATGATAGCAACTGATATTGCGGTCTCCCGTACTGATCTTTCCTTTGCAGGTATAGGAAAATCCAGTCGGATCCATCTGATGTTCCCTGAGATATTCCAGCAAAGTCACCGTCTTAAATACTGATCCCGGAGGATAAAGTCCCTGAGTAGCACGGTTCAGCAGGATTCCATCATCAGAACTGCTGAAGGTCTCCCATTTGGACGCTACTTCTGAAGGGTCATAATCTGGTTTTGATACCATTGCACGGATATTTCCTGTAGACGGCTCCATGACGATAACCGCTCCATTTCTCTTACTCAAGGCATCGTGAGCTGCTGTCTGCAGATTCACATCCAACGTAGTTACCAGACTGTCTCCCACATTTTTCTGTTCTTTTAATTCATTGAAAAACCGCTCCATAAAATACGCATTGGATGTGATCAGCTGGAAATTACCCAGCTCCTCAATCCCGGTCTTACCATAATCCGAATATCCAAGCACATGGGAAAATGTGCAGCCAAAAGGATATTTCCGGGTCTCTGTGCCGTTCTGATCCACTTCTGTGTAGGCAAGCTGCTGTCCGTCAGATGCCAGAATACTTCCGCGGATCACTTTATTTTCAAAGGCTTCCAGCCTTGCATTGTACGGGTTATTAATCACTTCCCGGCTCTTCGTGATCTGAAACATGCTGACATAACCGATCAGCATCACAAAAAGCCCGGTAAACAGATACAGGACAAAGCTATACTCACGATTGTTTTGATTGTTTTGATTTCTTTTCTTTTTTTGCTTTTTCTTCGTCTGCTTCCCGCTCAACTTTTGTCACCTCATCGCTTCGTTTCAGATACATTCCCTGGATCACCGACCAGATCAGAAAACTTCCCAGAAGGGAACTTCCTCCATAGCTCACAAATGGCAGCGTCACACCCGTAGATGGAATAAATTTAGTCACACCTCCGATGGACAAAAACACCTGAAAGATCATTAATGTTCCAAGTCCCACAGCGACCAGCTTATAGTAGGAGTCCTTCAACACTATGGCAATGTTGAGAATCATATAAAAGCTGCTCAGATATATAAAAATCAAAAGGAGTGCAAACAGAATACCCATTTCTTCTGCAATCGCAGAGAAAATGAAATCCTGCTCCACCACCGGAATCTTATAGGGCATTCCCTGATTGATCCCCAGACCAAACCAGCCTCCGGTTCCAATAGCAAACAAAGACTGCGCAATCTGGTAGCCTTCCTTGTCAATCACCGAAAATGGGTCACTCCAGGCAAGCACACGAGTCTGCACATGGGCAAACAATTTCCATGCTACCCAGGCTGCCGCACTTCCTGCCAGCAATCCCCCCAGAAAATAAAGAGGTTGTCTGGATGCCACATAAAGCATGACCAGATAAGTCACAAAGAAAATCAGAGCCGCTCCCAGATCTTTTGACACAACCAGCAACAGTACATGAGCTGCTGCCAATGCGCTGGTCAGTACGATCCGTTTGAAATCCACCGCTTCATGAAGCATACCCGCCACAAAAAACACAAATAAAACTTTTACCAGCTCCGATGGCTGAAGCGTAATTCCATAAACGGTAATGGATAATTTGGCTCCATGAGTGATACTTCCGGCAATAAAGACCACTGCCAGCAGCCCAAATCCCGCCGCTCCATATAGCCAGTACAGATTCCGGAGACGTCCACTCTTTCGGATGATCACCGGAATAACAAAGGTCAGTACTGCCGCCAGGGCTGCCAGTTCCGCCTGCCGCACTGCCTTATCAAAGGATAGTCTTGCAAGCATAAGAAGCCCCACACTTAAGAGCAGCAGCATATTGTGATTCAGCAGCTGATCTGCATTCGGATAGATGACTCTCTGTAAAACAAGGAACAGAATAAATGCTCCCAGCTGAGCTATATAAAACAGAAGAATCTTCTCATTTTCTGTACTCAGATACAGCGTCAGATTTCCCAGAAACTGCATACCGAACATGAGCACATTCTGCTGCCACAGTGCCGCCTTTTTCCCTGCCTCGTCCCTTCGTACCAGACGAAACCCAAGAACTGTATAGATCGCCAGTGACAGAATCATGGCATATTTTGACAATTCTGTAATGATTGTTACCATATTACTCTACGCCTCTTGCAAAATGTCCTCTCGTAAATTCTGACTGTCTCTTTTCTCCGGTCAGCCACTGGCTAAGCACCAGTCTTGTCTCCTGCACAGTTTCTGTAGTAAACATGATCCTGCAGACTCCTGCTCCCAATGCCTCCACTTCTGAAAATCTGTCAAACAGATACAATGGCTGACTGTTGTAGATCACATTATAACAATCCCGACAATAATTTTTTACAGGAAAGCTTACGTTTTTCCGATCTCTTAATTCTGTCACACCTGGCTCATGTCTGCAAAGATTCAACGTCTTTCGAACACAGCCTGCTGTAGTCATCATAGGATATCTGCCATACACGATCTGAATGCTGTTCTCGTCCGACAGATTGGCAAGTTCCCTTCCATTCAGTTCCAGCGGGCTGGTCTGCCTCATCACACCTTTTTGCCGCCAGTATTCCCGGCTCTCCTGATTGAAAGTGTAGACATTGTGATCGAGGATCAGGTCTCCTGCCCACTCCTTGTCTCTCACATATTCGTATTCCTCCAGATTGCGGATCACATAACCATCCGCTCTCAGACTCTGCCAGTAAGACAGCTTTTTCTCATAACGTGCTCTTGTTATTTTTCTGAAAATAGCCGGCAGCACCACATAAGCTTTCAGTTCTGCACTGTGAACCTGTCCAACCAGACGTTCCAGATCCTCCTCCAGACTCTCCGCATCCAGATAAACAGCTCCAAGAGACGGTCTTATCCCCTCTGTCTGAGTGCCCGTCTCATCCCACCAGCGGAGCACTTCTGCTAATTGCTTCTCCGTCTCCACAGAAATATGGAGTTCCCGGAATCCATGGGATTTTTTCCCACGCTTTGCAGTCACGTCAGTTCCTTTACCAGTTCCCTGTCTATCTGCTTTTTCTTCCAGAGCAATCCGAAGCAGTTCCTTCTGAAGTTCTGTTATTCCTTCTCTCCTGAGATTGTTCAACTCCTGTACCGGTATGAATAATCCATCTTCTATCTGCACATCCAGACTTTCCCAGACAAAGGATGTTCCCCCCAGCTTCTTCAACTGCTTCTCCACCTGTTCCTGATCAGTGGGGCGATTCTGTGCCGCCTGCGGACATCCGCCGGTAACTACCACACATGCCCCTGTCTCATCCTCTGTCAGAGTCAGCTGTAATGGCTGGTCTGCTCCTCCATAAAAATATCCATGAACCGGGATTCTCTTCTCCTGCTCCACATACATCTGATGAAGTTCCGCAATTTTCTTTTCATAGGCTTTCTTCTCGCTGTCTGAAGCTGGTGCCTGATAAAGAGCCATCAGATCTCTTCCATTGTGTTTTTCATAATACCCGGTGGAAAATCCATCTCTGTTAAATAACAGCAGCAGCTCCTTCCGATCAGCTTCTGCTACTTTGTATCTTTTTCTTCCATGCTTTAAATACTGATCCACATATTTTCGATAGATCCGCACCACTCCTGCTGTATATTCAGGACGCTTCATGCGTCCTTCTATCTTCAGGGAATAGACACCTGCCTCGGCGATCTGCGGGATCAGATCTAACGCACAGAGATCCTTGGGACTTAAGAGATCCTGCTCTTTGCCTGAAATATTTTTTCCATGGTCAGCGGCCGTATAGGCCAGACGACATGGCTGTGCACAACGGCCCCGATTGCCGCTTCGGCCTCCCAGGAGACTGCTGAACAGGCACTGACCCGAATAGCAATAGCATAATGCTCCATGTACAAAGCACTCCAGCTCCATGCCTGTCTTTTCGTAGATCTCATGGATCTCATCAAGCGAAAGCTCTCTTGCCAGTACTGCCCGATGTGCCCCTTCTTCTTTCAGAAGTTCCACACCGCCCACTCCGCAGAGAGTCATCTGTGTGCTGGCATGAATATCAAGCTCCGGGAACCAGCGCTGAATGCATTTCATCACACCTGTATCCTGTACAATCACTGCATCCAGTCCATGCTCCACGCAAGGTTTCAGATAATCATAAAGTTCTCCCTCAAGTTCCTTGTCCTTCAGCAGAGTATTGACTGTCAGATACAGTTTTACCCCATAGAGGTGCGCATAATCGATAGCTTCCAGAAGCCGGTCTCCTTCCGGATTCTGTGCATAGGCTCTTGCTCCGAACCGGCTGCCTCCCATATAGACCGCATCTGCTCCTGCATGAACGGCTGCTTTGAGACTTTCAAAGGATCCGGCCGGTGCCAGAATCTCCAGTTTCTTCTTTTCCATCTTCTTCTCCTTATGATAACAAGGACCAGCACTGATGGCTGGTCCCCCTCTTATCATGTTTGATTTCTGTCATTACAGTTTCTGCTCCGGATGGGACACATTTCTTCCCGTCGGATGTGCAGTTCTTGGCTGACGGTTCTCTACACCTTGTCTGGAAGTCTGCTTCTGCTCTTTTTCAAGCTGTGCCTCCAGCTCATGAATACGCTCCATCAGCTTTTCCTTCTCCATCTTTGCATCGATCAGATCATGCTTCAGACTGTACAGCTCCCGATCCTTCTGTTCTTTTTCCTTTTCCAGCGATTCTCTGGCTGCATCTGCCTTAAAATAGACATCTGCCAGGTTCATGTTTTTGAGAAGCTGCTTCTCGTCCGCTGTCAGTCGGGCATAGCCTTCCGTCACTGCTACCTTTTCTTCCATCTCGTTAAGATATGTCGCAACCTTCTGCAGGTAAGCAGTGCTCTCATAGCCACTGATCGTATATACTTTTCCGTTAATCAGCACATCAGCTGTATTTTTCTTTGCCATTATCCCTCACCTGCTTCTTTGTTAGCCTATATAGTACAGTGTACCTAATTTACTCTGGAAAAGCAATCCCCAAATGCTCATAGGCGGTCTGTGTCGCCATACGGCCTCTGGCAGTACGGTTCAGAAATCCATTTTTCAAAAGGTACGGTTCATACACATCTTCCAGCGTTCCGGCATCTTCTCCAAGAGCCGCTGCCAGCGTATCCAGTCCCACCGGACCTCCTGCAAATTTCTCAATGATCGTTCGCAGGATCCGTCTGTCCGACTGATCCAGTCCATATTTATCCACTTCCAGAAGATCCAGTGCAAATACTGCCACATCCTCGGTAATTCTTCCATCATATTTTACCTGCGCGAAATCCCTGACACGTTTCAGCAGTCGATTCGCAAGACGAGGTGTTCCTCTGGAACGTCTGGCCAGTTCCACGGCCCCTTTTGCATCAATCTCTACGCCCAGAACTTCTGCAGATCTGCGGATAATGGTGCTCAGTTCCTCAATGGTATAGTATTCCAGATGATGGACCACGCCAAAACGATCTCTGAGCGGTGCGGTCAGAAGACCTGCTCTTGTAGTTGCTCCCACCAAAGTAAATTGCGGCAGATCCAGACGGATACTGCGGGCAGAAGCTCCTTTTCCAATCATAATATCAATGGCATAATCTTCCATTGCCGGATACAGCACTTCCTCCACCTGCCGGTTCAGTCGGTGGATCTCATCTACAAAAAGGACATCTCCCTCCTGCAAGTTATTGAGGATCGCCGCCATCTCACCCGGCTTCTCAATAGCAGGACCGCTGGTCACCTTCAGATGTGTCCCCATCTCATTGGCAATAATGCCTGCCAGCGTGGTCTTACCAAGTCCGGGCGGTCCATAGAACAGCACGTGATCCAGTGCTTCTCCTCTGGATTTTGCCGCCTCAATATAAATCTTCAGATTATTTTTTGCTTTTTCCTGACCGATGTACTCGTCCAAGCTCTGTGGCCGAAGACTTCCTTCAATCCGGATATCCTCTTCCGCCTCTTCTGTCGCTATGATTCTGCGGCTGCCCATATTGTTCTCCTGTTCTTGTTTCATAGTTTCATAAATCATGCAAAGCTATATTTGTAAAATCATCTCCGCATATACACTTAAAATAAGTGCTTAAGCGCAGCTTTCAGAACCGTCTCCACATCCATATGTTCGTCCGGATTCACGGAACGCACTGCCTTCAGAGATTCGGTACTTCCATAGCCAAGCGCAACCAGTGCTTCTACTGCATCCTGTACCACACTGTTACCTGCTGCAGCTGCTGCCACCTCAGCTCCCACCGTCGGTGCTGCCAGCTTCTTTTCAAATGCATCCTGCAGATCCAGCTTGTCCTTCAGCTCCAGAATGATCTTCTGCGCAGTCTTGGCTCCGATACCCGGTGTTTTGGCGATTTTCTTCGCATCATCTGATAATACCGCAAAACGAAGATCGTCTGCTCCCAGTGCTGACAGAATCGCAAGTCCCGCCTTAGGACCAACACCATTAACACCGATCAGCATCTTAAACATGGCAAGATCATCCTTTGTCAGAAACCCAAACAGGACCACCGCATCCTCCCTCACCTGCATGTAAGTGTAGAGCTTCAGCTCCTGCCCGGTCCCACTGATGGATGATAAGAGCTGCCCTGGTACCAGCACCTCATAGCCCACGCCATGAACATCAAGCACCAGACTGCTCTCTGTTATATCTTCTACAGTTCCTCTTAAAAATGCTATCATGTCTCTATCCCTTATAATACAGCATGGCATTGCAGATTGTCGCTGCAATATTGCTTCCGCCTTTGCGTCCTTTCGGAACAATATAAGGAACCCCTGCTGTCATGATCAGCTCTTTTGCTTCCACCACATTGACAAATCCTACAGGTGCACCAATGATCAGCGCCGGTTTTACCTCTCCTGCCTTTATCAGCTCATAAAGACGGATCAGTGCTGTCGGCGCATTGCCAACCGCAAAGATTACTTCTTTTCCCAGTGCTGCTCCACGTTCCATACAGATAGCTGCACGGGTACAGCCTCTGTCTTTCGCTTCCTGTGCCACATCTTCATCCGACATAAAGCAGAATGCCTCGCCGCCATACTCTGCCAGTTTTTTCTTGTTGATCCCTGACCATGCCATACGGGTATCCGTCACGATCACCGCACCACGGCGGAGTGCTTCCACACCCAGCATAGCCGCATTTTCAGAAAAACACAGATTATCCGCATAATCAAAATCTGCGGATGTGTGGATACATCGTTTTACAATAGAAAACTCAGGCTCCGGCCAGGTTCTGCCATTAAGCTCCGATGTAATAATTTCCATGCTTCGTTTCTCTATCTCCGCAGGTTTTACAATCTCAATTTTATCCAACATCAGATTCCCTCCTCCAGTATTTCATATATTTTCTTCATATCAAACGAGCTTCTGACCAGATCTGCCAGTTTGTCATATTCCTGCTCCTTGTGAGCTTCCAGATCAAAATGCCAGTTTTCAAACTCCATACCTTTTTCTTTCATCAATCTGCGGATCATTTCCTCCGCAAATCCATCCGTATCAAAGATACCATGAAGATAACTTCCCATCACACTTCCGTCTTCATTAGCCAGTGCATCCACTCTTCCATCCTCGAGACGGACCAGTTCCTGACAACCTCCCAGATTCTCAGTCACGCCCATATGGATCTCATAACCTGTTACTTCTTTTCCCTGCCAGTTATTCCAAAGACCCATGCCCTTTTCCATCACTCCGCGGATCTGAGTTCTGGTCTTTGCTTCTGAGAAAACGGTTCTTGTATTCAGAAGTCCCATGCCACGCATGGTTCCTCCATGTTCTACGTTATGCGGATCTTCCATCTGTTCGCCCAGAAGCTGAAATCCACCACAGATGCCGATGATCGGTGTCTTCTTCTCTGCCTGGCGGAGGATCAGTGCTTCCATGCCGGACTCTCTGAGCCACTGGCAGTCATCCATGGTATTTTTTGTGCCCGGCAGAAGGATCAGATCTGGATCCCCCAGCATTCCCGGCTGACTTACATAACGGAGGGATACCCCGTCCATCCGCTCAAATGCAGAAAAATCTGTAAAATTGGAAATATGCGGCAGATGGATCACTGCCACATCAATGCCAGCTCCCTTCTGAGTCTGATTCAAACGGTCAGAGAGACTGTCCTCATCATCAATATCCAGATGCTCCATAGGAACCACACCTACCATAGGAATCCCTGTTCGCTCCTCGATCATCCGAAGGCCTGGCTCAAGGATCTTCACATCCCCACGGAATTTATTAACGATCAGACCTTTGATCATCTGCTGCTCATCTTCAGGCAGCAGCTTTACCGTTCCATAAAGGGCTGCAAATACACCACCACGGTCAATATCTCCCACAAGGAGTACCGGTGCTTTCGCCATGCGCGCCATTCCCATATTTACAATATCATTGTCATGAAGATTGATCTCCGCCGGGCTTCCGGCTCCTTCGATCACAATAATATCATACTGTTCGCTTAATCTTTCATAGGCAGCCATCACATCCGGCACCAGCTGCTTTTTATTGCGGTAATAATCCATAGCCTTCATATTGCCGCGGACCTCGCCATTTACAATGACCTGGCTTCCCACATTGCTGGTCGGTTTCAGAAGAATCGGATTCATCTCTACCGTTGGGTCGATGCCACAGGCCTCCGCCTGCATGGCCTGTGCCCGTCCGATCTCCAGACCATCTTTTGTAATATAGGAATTCAGTGCCATATTCTGTGATTTAAACGGTGCCACTTTGTATCCGTCCTGCTTAAATACCCGGCACAGTCCTGCTGTCAGGAAGCTTTTTCCTGAATTAGACATGGTTCCCTGTATCATAATCGCTTTTGCCACTTTTGTTCACCTCATCATATCCATGCCGGAAGCACCCATGTTCCAATCACATAGTAAAGGAACAGATGAACCGGATAAAACCAGTAAAAAAACCATTTGGGCTGTCTGCCCCGCTCCCCGTTATAGAATAACAGCAGCAGACTTCCAAGGGGTGCGGGCATCTCCCACGCACTCAATATTGCTCCTGCCCCCGCCTGCAGAACAGGCAGTTCCCGTAAAATATAATAGACACCGATCAGTGCCACGCCGAACGCTCCATAATCCACATGCAGCACTTCCGCCGCACAGCAGACTGCCAGTGCACCAGCCAGACTCCATTCTGTACTTGTGCTTACGTCCCGCAGATACCAGATCAGCAATAATCCAAGAAACAATGTAAAAAATACATTCTGATGTCCCCAGTGAAATGGTGTTCCGAAAATTGCCAGATCAAAGGGTACTTCGCTGATCAGTGCAAAGATTCCCAGCCGCACTGCATAGTTTTTCACATTTCTGGTGTGGCAAAATCCTTCCACGATAAAGAAACAGAACACAGGAAATGCAGGCCGTCCGATCTTCCGGATCACACGATCTGCCATCAGCACCAGATCCCAGTAATCAGGATAGTCCCTGAGCAAGTCTCCCAGCGGGGACACATCCCATACATTTAACAGAAAGTTCTCCAGAATGGATGCCCCGAAATGATCGATCGCCATAAGAATAATGGCGATCCATTTGAGCACACATCCATTCAGCCCTCTCTTAGTCTTCATGTTTTGTCGCTACTTCACCCTGTTTTTTGTAGATAGAACGGGATGGAACCACGCCTCTGACGGAAGACAGCGGATAAATATTGCTCTCACGGCCGATCACTGTTCCCGGATTCAGCACGCTTCCACAGCCAACCTCCACATTATCTCCGATCATGGCACCAAATTTCTTGATGCCGGTCTCAATATCACCCTCTGGTGTATGTACTTTCACCAGCTTTTTATCAGATTTCACATTGGAAGTAATGGAACCTGCGCCCATATGCGCCTTGTATCCAAGAATAGAATCTCCTACATAATTGTAATGTGGAACCTGTACTTTATTAAATAACACCACATTTTTAAGTTCTGTGGAATTACCGACTACAGCACCCTCACCTACAATGGCATTGCCACGGATAAATGCACAGTGACGAACTTCTGCGTCTTTTCCGATGATCGCCGGTCCATGTACATATGCGGACGGAAATACGTTGGCGGATTTTGCGATCCACACATCCTCGCCCACTTTATCATATTCTTCCGGATCAAGGGTCTCTCCCAGTTTCTTGATAAACTCACCGATCTTCGGAAGTGCCTCCCACGGATAGGTCAGGCCGTCAAACAGTTCTGCTGCAATGGTCTCATTCATGTTGTAAAGGTCTTTGATCATAATCTCACTCATTGTTTTGTGTCTCCTTTTCCACGTCTCTGTGTCTGTTTTTCAGGTGTTTTATAATAAACTGCCGCCGCTTCAAAATATGGCCGCATGGCATAGTGCTGATTGCTGTGCAGAACCTGCTCCGTTCTGGACGTCACAAAATGTTCCAGCTTCTGCATATATTCATCCGGTGTGATCTGTCCTTCAGCCACATACGTCAGACCCTTCTCCCAGCTTGCTGTCAGCTCTGGATTCAGAAGTGACCGGATCGACACATTCACAACATCAAATATATTTTCCCCAAGAAGAGTCGGTGTGATGATCTGTGTCTTTTTATTTAATGCAATATATTTATTATTGACCAGTTTTTTCAGAATCTCCGCACGCGTCGCACTGGTGCCGATACCACTTCCTTTGATTTGTGAACGCAGATCCTCATCTTCGATCAACTGTCCCGCATTTTCCATGGCAAGAATCATAGATCCAGAATTGTATCGCTTAGGCGGAGAGGTCTCTCCTTCTTTGATCTTCATACCCTTTACCGGAAGCTTCATGCCCTTTCTAAGCTTCATCAGCGCTTCCAGCATGGCAGCATCTCCACTGTTTTCCTCTTCCTCGCCGTCATCCTTTTTCTTCTTTGACTCTGGCTGAGGCGTCACCTTCAGATAACCTTCTTCCATCAGGATACGGAAATTTGCAAAGAACTTTTCCTTTCCAAGAGAGGTGATCAACGATGCCTTCTGATAGATCGCAGGTGGATAAAAGATGCTCAAAAACCGGCGAACGATTACCTCATATACTTGCTGTCCAACCATTGATACACTGCGAAGAGCACCAAATCCCTGCCCGGTCGGAATGATTGCATAGTGATCGGTGATCTGCTTGTCATTGGTATAACGGCTCTTACCGATCCCTTTCCAGGACTCTTTCTCCAGAATCTCTGCTGCAAATGCTGCCGCCGGCTGAAAATTACCAAGTCCTCGGATATTTTTATAGATCTCCTTTGCCACAGCTGTAGACAGCACGCGGGCATCTGTTCTTGGATAGGTGACCAGCTTTTTCTCATATAACTCCTGCGTGATCTTCAGCGTCTCATCAGGGCTGATCTTAAACCGTCTGGAGCATTCATTCTGAAGCTCTGCCAGGTTAAACAGCAGTGGCGCATAACGGGTCTCCTTCTTCCGTTCAATGGAACAAACCTCTGCTTCCGTCTGTTCCAGTGCTTTCATCTTCTGAATAAAGGCTTCCGCGTCTTCCTTTTTCTTAAATCCATTTTCCTTATATAAAAGAGGAGACTGAAAATAATCGCTTCCCTCTACTGCACGCCATTCTCCCTCAAACTGCTCTGCTGCCAGTTCCTGTGTCAAAAGCACCCGATAAAATGGTGTCTTCACAAAGCTTCGGATCTCACGTTCTCTGCGCACCACCATGCCAAGCACACAAGTCATGACACGACCTACGGAGATCACCGTATACTTGCTATTCTGAAAATTTGAAACAGCTCTTCCATATTGCAAAGTCAGCAGTCTGGAAAAATTGATTCCCATCAGATAATCCTCCTTGGCCCGCAGATAAGCGGAATGGGACAGATTATCATAAGCAGACAGATCTTTTGCTTCCCGGATTCCTCTGAGGATCTCCTCTTCTGTCTGTGAATCGATCCACACACGACGGCGTTCCTTGTTCTTTACACCTGCCATCTGTTCTACCAGACGGTAAATATATTCTCCCTCCCGCCCCGAGTCAGTACAGACATAGATGCAGGTCACATCCGGCCGGTTCAGAAGAGAACTTACGATCTGAAACTGCTTTTTCACACTGCTGATCACTTCGTACTTCCATTCCTTTGGCAAAAATGGCAAGGTAGTCAGAGACCAGCGCTTGTATTTTTCATCATAGGCTTCCGGGTAGCTCATAGTCACCAGATGACCCACACACCAGGTCACCACCGCTTCCGTGGCTTCCAGATAGCCGTCTTTTCTGCTGAAATCCAGATGCAGCGCCTTGGCGAATTCCTGGGCAACACTTGGTTTTTCCGCAATATATAAAGATTTGCTCATGCACAACTTCTCTCTTTTCCAATATATGCCCCACAGGACATCGTGTACAATTATAGCATGTTTGTGATATAATGTCCACGATAGTAAATCTTAGAGCAAGGAGAATTTCATGCGCATTGTCGGTATCATTGCAGAATATAATCCCTTTCATCAGGGACATGCCTATCAGATCAAAAAAGTCCGGGAACTGACTCAGGCAGACTTCATCCTAGTGTCCATGAGCGGTAATTTTGTACAGCGCGGTGCTCCTGCCATGTTTGATAAATACACCAGAGCCCATGCAGCCCTCCTGTCAGGCGCTGATCTGGTGTTGGAGCTTCCTGTCTCCATCGCCACCGGAAGCGCAGAAGCCTTTGCCAGAGGCGGCGTCAGACTGCTTCATGATACAGGTATTGTCACTGATCTGTGCTTTGGAAGCGAGTGTGGAGATCTGTCTTCTCTTGAGCGGCTGGCTGCATTTCTCGCTGAGGAACCAACAGACTATAAGCTGCATCTGCAAGATGGCTTAAAGCAGGGACTTTCTTTTCCAGCCGCCAGAGAACAGGCGGTGAGGTTCAGTGATCCATCTCTCCCTGCAGAACTTCTGGGAATGCCTAATAACCTGCTGGGACTGGAATATCTGAAAGCTCTTCACCTGTATGGAAGTTCTATTCGGCCGTTTACTATTCAGCGGGAAGGATCCGGATACCATGATACGGATGTATCTTCCGGACAGTACAGTTCTGCCAGCTCCATTCGTGCCGAACTGATCCGTTCCGGCGGACATTTTTCAGAAGAACTGCTGGCACAGCTTCCTCACCCGGAACTCTATATATCTTACGCAGATCATCCACCTGTGACAGAAGATGCCTTTTCTCTTCTTCTATTAGAAAAACTGCGAAGACTCTCTCTGACAGACGAGCCACTGTCTCAGTACGAAGGGATCTCCGAAGATCTGGCAAACCGGATCTCTGGCGCACTGGATCAGTTTACCGGATTTTCTGCATTTACGGATCTTATGAAAACCCGCAATCAGACCAGAACTGCCATCAGCCGGGCACTGCTCCATATTCTACTGGATATCAGAGCATCGCAGCCTGCCGGCATGTTCCGCGTTCTTGGATTCCGAAAGGACTCCCGTGCAGTACTGACAGCCCTGTCAGAACAAGGCACACTGCCTGTTGTTACTTCTCTGACCAGAAGCCCTTTGGATAGAACCAGCCTCTATCCCGACCAATTATATGAGTCTGTCCGCTCTATCTTGCAGCAGACTCCCTACCAGAATGAATTTCGCAGAAAAATGCTGGTCGTATGACCACAGGAGGAACGACTTTGAAAAATTTTATATGGAATCGATTTACCCGGTTTGTGGATGCGATCTCTCAGGCACATACCTTTCATGCCCATTTCAGCCTGTTGTTTACCATCGGTGCCATGACCTTCGCCACGGCACTGTCGCTGTTTTTTCACCAGATCACTCCCACTGGCTCAGCCAACATCGCGCTGATCTATATTTTGACCATCATTATGATCTCTTACCACACAGATAAATACCGCTATGGCATCATCTCCGGAATTATCAGTGTCTTTTTCATTAACTATATGTTTACCTATCCATTTGGACAGTTCAGTTTTTCCACAGCAGGTTATCCATTTACATTTGCTGTTATGTATTTTATCTCTATCCTAAGCAGTGCTACCGTCTTCCGCATGAAGGATCAGGCTCAGAAGATCAATGAGACAGAAAAGCTGCTGGCAGAAGCAGAAAAGGAAAAGCTCCGCGCCAATCTGCTGCGGGCTGTGTCCCACGATCTGCGCACACCGCTGACCAGTATGATCGGAGCCAGTTCCTCTTATCTGGAAAATGAAACCACCCTCTCTTCTCCGGAAAAGCGGGATCTGGTCTCCCACATCTACGAGGATGCCAACTGGCTGCTTCATATGGTTGAAAATCTTTTGTCTGTTACAAGGATCACCGATGGTATTTCCAACACGTTAAAAGAGACGCCGGAAGTCGCTGAAGAAGTTCTTTTCGATGCAGTCTCCACCATCCGCAAACGCTATCCGGATTATCAGATCCAGGTCTCTGTACCCGGTGATTTCTATGTGGTTCCCATGGATCCGCTGCTGATCAAGCAGGTCATCATCAATCTTCTGGAAAATGCTTATTTCCATGCCAGAAGTGAACAGCCTGTTCAGTGTTATCTCACCGGAGACGATGCCCAGATCCAGGTTCATATCCGGGATCATGGAAATGGAATTGCACCGGACCGGCTGAAAAGTATCTTCGATGCTGCACCTTCTGCTCCATCCTCCGCCGCAGACACCAAACGCGGCATGGGCATCGGACTGTCTATCTGTAAAGCGATCATCACCGCCCACAATGGCGAGATCCATGCCATAAATCATGCGGATGGTGCAGAATTTTTCTTCAATTTACCAAAGGAGGCGATTTCACATGAGTCAGAACATTCGGATTCTGGTCATCGAAGATGAGAAAAATATTCAGAACTTTATTACATCTGTGCTGAATTCCCAGCACTATCAGGTCATCTCGTCCCTAACCGGACGGGACGGGCTCAGTCAGGCAGCTTCCGCTTCTCCTGATCTGATCCTGTTGGATCTCGGCCTCCCTGATATGGATGGTATGGAGATTATCCGCAAGATCCGCGAGTGGTCTGATACACCGATTCTTGTAATCTCTGCCCGGGTTCAGGAGGATGATAAAGTGCTGGCGCTGGATTCCGGTGCCGATGATTATATTACCAAACCCTTCGGCAATTCAGAACTGTTAGCCAGGATCCGTACTGCGCTTCGCCATGTAAACCGTCTGAAGACTGATACTGGACAAACTAACCATCCTTATCGGAGTCATGGACTTATCATTGATTTTCAGAAGCGGCTCATCACCCGGGACGGTGCTGAGATTCACCTGACCCAGAATGAGTTCAAGATTGTCTCTCTGCTGGCTCAAAACTGCGGACAGGTGCTCACTTATGACCGGCTCATTGCCCATGTGTGGGGACCCTATTCCGAGAATGATACCACCAGTCTCCGTGTACATATGGCAAATATCCGACGAAAGCTGGAACCTAATCCTTCAGAGCCGATGTATATCTTTACAGAAATCGGAGTTGGGTACCGGATGGTGGATGAGGATGAAAACATGTAAAAAGATTCCCTTCCAGATGTAGAAATCCGGGAGGGAATCTTTTATTTTTCATATTGCTCGATCATACACTGATGTTCTTTTGTCTTTTTATCATAATTAATTCCAACAAGCAATATATTACCTGTATATTGAGAAAAAACTGCGGGATAGTTCTTATCTTTTATCTGTGTAAGTGCTGTCTGTGCAGTTTTATTCCACTTCAGTTCAACCACCAGTGCCGGATAATCGTTGCCATCTCTTCATTCGGTATATATGCTGTCTGTTGTATCTGATTATAGGCTAAATATCCCAGATGGATCAAGGATGTCATAACATCATCTTTGTTCTTGAATGTCACCATGTCATTCTGATAAGAACGAGTCCGCACTTTTACTCGCTCTCCAGACATCATCGTGATAATTGCTGCCTTCAATCCATCAAAAATATTTGCCGTGATCGATTTTCCAAAACGTCTCGACCGGCTGTTGCATATCATCGCACGATCTGTATTAATCGCACGATTGGTATATTCAATCAGCTTTGTTTTATCAACATAGATTTCTGAATTTGTAATAACTCTAAAAACACTGTTATCCGGATTTACAAATCATCCCATATTTTCCTGCTCCTTTTCAATACTTTTATCTTATCATCTGTCTTCAGAAATAACAAGGCAACCTTTAAACTTCCTTTTTTTTCACCATGCACCGCTTCTTAAAGAAGGCCATCCCATAGCACAGGATCTGATCATAATCATCCTCATATTCCTTTGCATACATGCGGTCATCTATCTGCTGCAGTGCAAGATTTTCTGGAGCATTGCTTACTTTTCCGACGCATTGCTTACTTTTTCCAAGGTGTTGCTTACTTTTTCCAAAGTGTTGCTTACTTTTCCAGTTCATCGCTTCCTTTTATACACGTTAGTTTTGCGTATGTTCTTGAACAACTGTTGGTATATGCGCTAAGTCCTCTAATTAACCTCGTCATCGTCTTCTCATTACAATCTATTATTATATCTTCAACATCTCTCTTGCATCCTTCTGGCATACACTTTTTGAATCTTGCCCTTATTTCGGCTTTCCGTTCTTCTTCTGTCCCCTTTCCCTTGCTATACACAATCAACTGATGGTTATAATCTTCCGAAAACCACTTCATCAGTTGCTCCCACCAAAATCGGTCTGTATCTCCTACTGACATTCCAAAGATGCCTATAACATCACTATTATTTATGATCTGACATGCTTTTTCCCTCCATCCCTGATCTATTTTCTTATCTGATTCTCCCTTTACCATCAGATCGACAATTTCTTGTTCGGTTCTAAATTTTTCATTTGCAATCTGAGAAATATCATTCACTCCCAGAATTGGTGTGTTTTCCAACAATCCATGGACATTAATATAATTATCTACTATACATTTTTTATTCCCTTTTTCAACTGTACTCATATAACTTTTCAAATCATAATTTTCATCTTTTAATGTTGGAGTGTAATTAAATGATATATATATGAAGTGAACAGGATTATTTCCCAAGAGTTTCTTTATTTTTAATTTTTCATTTTCTTTTAGTTCCTCATAAAATCTTTGTGAAAAATCGCCCAATCCTACTGCTATTCCCGAAATAATATCGTCTCTTTTAGATGAAGTCGTTATTTTTGCATTATACTCTTGAGTCAAATATTCTATCAACGATTGCCTTGCTGATTTAAAACACTTGATAAATCTCTCTGCATCACTAAATTCTGCCGTATAATTTCCTAATGCCAGTTCAAAATCAGCCCAAAGATCATCACCATTATCCAGCGAGTACTTGATTGCCTGTTTTAATTTCCTAATATCTTCTGAATCATCCGGCTGCTCTATGTACCACTTATAAAAATCATGATAACCAGTTTTTAACCCTATCGCTTTATCCAAACCATTTCCCAGTAAAAATGTTACATTCATATACTCTGCTCCCTTTATATTGCAACAAAAAATAGCTTCTCTCTGTATCTTATCATACAGAGAAAAGGCTATCCAGTGTTTTTTCTATTGAGCACATGCTTATTTTCTGCTATACTATTTGTACAGTTGAACAGAAAGCAGGATGTGATTTTCCGATGTCCTATGCCCTCTAGTAACAAAGGAGGGTGATGCCCTATGAACACAATGGAAGTTTTAACTTTATTGCTAGTAATTTTTGCGGCTCTATCTTACATAGATAATCATTTTGACAAAAAGAAATAGCATCCCCAACCCTCACAAAGTTAGGATGCTATTCTTGTAATACATTTAATACTGAGGGCAAATCGGACTCTCATCCGATTCACTTTCTAAGTAGATTATACATCAGGGCGCTTGAGTTTGCAAGTGCCCTTTTCAGTTGACAGATCTATCCCCGTCTCCACGGCAGCTTCCATCTGCCGCCGCTCTGGGCTTTCTGGCGTTCTTCTTTTGCCTGCAGGCGGGCCTGTTCGCGGGCTTCTTTTTCCTCGGCAAGTTCTTTTATGTAGGCGGCGCGGCTCTCCATATTGGCTGTGAGGGTCACGCTGAAGGATTCCAGCTCACCCTGCCAGTAGCGGATCCATGCATTTTCTTTTTCTTCCAGTGCCTTTCTGCGGGCTTCTTCTGCGTTCTGCTCTTCGTTCCGAAGGTCGATGCGCTCCTGGAGATGACCTTCGAACCAGTCCAGTTCCTGCCGGAATACCAGAAGGATCTTGCGGTCTTCGATGTTCTGCTGGATCTCGGCCAGGCGGCGGGCTTTCTCTTCCTCGCTCTCCTGCACCACTTCGGTGTTCTCTGCCTCTTCTGTCTCCTCAGCAACAGCGTCCGCAGAACCTTCTTCTCCGTCCTTAAGGCTTTCCAGCAGAACCTTGCGGATCTCCACATCTTTCAGATCGTAGTCCTCTGTCAGCTCCTCGATGATCTGACGGATCACCTTCGGTTTCAGTTTCCGCTTCCGCTTCTTACCGGCGGTCGGGATCTCACGATCCTTCTCATCCTCCAGATATCCTTTGAGGATCAGATACTGGAATAAAATGTTATGATAGATGTCACGCTCCAGCTTCTCGTTGATGACCGGATTCTGCTCCGTCACCTGGATCACATATCCCACATCCTCATACTGGCGCAGGAATTCCCAGAGCTTTACAATCTTCTTGTAGTCCGGATTCTTCTTCAGTACATTGGTCTTCATGACCGCACCCTTGACACGGTTCAGTTTGGCAAATGCTTTTGCAAAATCCGTATTCATAAATGTATGCAGCACCCGGTATAGACGTGAAATCCGGTCAAATGCATCACCATTTTTCTCATCCGTATCAAGCAGACTGTCCTTCTCCTTGATATGCAGATACATATCCACATGAACCGTCTCTCTGGCGCTCTCCATATCCGACTGCACTTTCAGCTTGGCACCAAACTCATCGCTCATGGCCTCCATCAGTGCATCATGTCTGAGCTTTACAAAATGATGTGCTGCCTCCAATACGGTAAATGCCAGACGGTTCTCATAAAGCTCCGTAGAATCTTCACGGAACTTCTGCATCAGCTTCGCCGGGCGCACATCGCCGGTGTCCTCATCGTATTTCTCCACCAGCGAACCATGCTGAGCCAGGTGGCGCACCACATCCGAACCGGCCTTCTTCGCATTTGCCACATTGACGATCAGTTCCTCTTCCTTGATCACATTTCGCGGATTCTCAATAATATGCTGAAAGCCTTCCAGACTCTCTTCCAATGCATCGATCCACTTGGTATCAATGAATTTTTCCATCTTACGGTTGGAAAACTGGAACTCATTGTGGGCGTGGGACACCGTATCCATAAAGAATTCATAGAATTCAGTACTTCCGATGGAACGGATCACACTTCTTGTAAATTTTTCATATATGGGATCGATCAGCATCTGATCACTCATGTTCTTCTCCCTCCGCGTAAAAGATGTAGAACGGGATTGATTTCCGGTAAATGGCCTGTCCACCCTGGGACCAGACCAGCGTCACCCGGTATGTACCTGCAGCCGAATCCCTCGGCTTCAGATACAGGGTACTTCCCGTATCCATGGATGCAATCACTGTATCGTCCGGTACCCAGGCAGTTCCCTGCTCTACGGTCTCCAGCCGCTCTACCGATTCCACATCCAGTACCGCATCCGGAATACTGACAACTGCCACTTTCTGTCCGGAATCACCTACGATCAGTGCCTGCTCCGGAGTCACCACCGTACCCACAGGCTTCACCGTATTCTGCCCGGTCAACGTGGTATCATCCTGTACCACATCTGTATTTTCATCCAGATCCAGATCCTGCTGACCCAGCGTGACCTCGCATCCTTCTCCTGCTGACAATGTCAGATCACCGGAGATGTCCGTCATGGACAGATTGATCACCGCCATGGCTGACGGTGCCAGCCGTAGAGGCGCTTCTTCATATAAAAAGTAGGTCATGCCATCCTCGGTGTATCTGGTTCCTGCCGGAAATCCTGCTCCGTTGCAGAGAACTACCGCTCCCTCTTCTCCTGCTGTCACCAGAATACCGATCTTGGGATCGTAGGAACTTACATGGGTCAGGATCAGACCGCTGCCTGCATAGGTCTTCGTCTCTTTCTTCGGAACCACACTGATACCCATAGTCAGCCGGGCTGTGGATTTCGCTGCATTATTTCCCTGTGCAGCAGCTCCAGTCGACTGGCTGCTCACCGACTTCTGGCTGTCCTCAGCCTGCACGATAGGCGCCAGAGATTCTATCGTCGTCTTCTGTTCTGTCTTCGCAGAAGCATCCGTCCCGCCAGACTTCGTATTGCCTGTCTGTACATCTCCACCGTCAGTCTCACCCTTTTCGGTTCCCGTACTATCAGCTCCGGTGCCGCTATTTGCACCATCCGTATTGTCTTTCGTATTGTCTTTCGTATTATCCGTCTCAGAACCGGCATCCGTCTTCTTGTCCGCTGCTTCTGCATCCTCGTCCACAGACACTCCCAGATCAAAGGTCGCTGATTTCACCAACGAACCGGCATTCTGCGTCCAGGTGACGGTCAGCCATTCATGATCCGGGCGCATCTCCATACCGTCTCTGGTGCCGTTCGATGTGGTTCCGGCCTGGTCTGTATCCGTACTGGTCTTATCTCCGGTCGTTGTACCGGAATCACCAGTCACATCCGTACCAGAAACACCAGTTGTACCTGTACCGGTCTTGTCCCCAGTCGTTCCTGAAGTTCCAGTCGTACCTGTACCGGTCTTATCTCCTGTCGTCGCACCAGCAGTTCCAGTCGAACTCGTACCAGTCTTGTCCCCGGTCAGCGTTCCGGAAGTTCCAGCCGTCGCACCAGAATCCTCACTCGCAGCCGTGCCAGACGTCTTATCTGCATCGACCGTCTTATTATTCAACAGCGGCAAATATGTCTTCAGGCTCTCGCCAAGTACTTTTGTATCGGCATCCTTCTTCCCGGTGTTGTCAGCCTTGGTGGATCCTGCACCTTCCGAAGCATCATCAGAAGTATCCTGTGACACATCGTCAGATGCATCCTCTGACCCATCCGTATCCTTAGATGTATCTTTGGAATCATCTGTGGATGTATCACCATCCCCCGAAGTATCTGAGGAGTCCTCTGTATCCTCTGTTCCATCCTCAGACGGGTCTGTCCCTTCTTCTCCATCCGGGTTCTCCCCGTCTGCGGGTTCTTCTGTCTCTTCCTGTATCTCCTGCCAGAGCGGAGATGTAAGCACCAGCGTATGATTTTCCTCATCATCCGTCTGGATCTCTGCCTCGATCCAGTGCGGATCGCTGACCGTCAGAGTCACAAGTCCCCCTTCCGGGATCTCCAGCGGGATCTTCTTCCTGCCATCTAAGGTATTCAACAGAATAGTCTGCCCGCCTGTCACCAGCAGATCCTTCTGATCCGGCTGTTCCTGTGCATCCGGGATCCTTCCGGCCCAGATACTGGTCTGCTCCACATGTGCATACGCAGGTGCGAACAGACTCACTGTACTGTATGCCAGCACTGCCCCTGTGAGCGACAGGCTGATAATGATTTCTTTCTTCCTGCTCATCCGGCAGTCCTCCTTCTACTTCTGATCAATGCGGTCCGTGATCAATGCATAGCTGACACCCGTTACTCCATCTGTCACGGTCAGTGTCATGGGGATCTCAGACTCTCTGCCTCCCGGCAGTGTGAAGCTGATCTGCTCACCCGCCGTATTATAAAAGCGGTAGACCGTTCCCTCTCCATATTTTTTCCAGAACACACTTCCCTGGGTGACTGATTCCGCCTTCCCCTCATAAGTCTGTCCATTGGCCTCCAGCTGAACCGTCGGCTTCTTCTGATCCACAGCCACTGTCAGCGTTCCATTCTCATTATCGGGAATGGTCTCCAGCACCAGCAGCGTCACTTCCAGTGTCTGGGATGCATGGGTCCTGGCATCCAGGGCATTGCTCATGCGAAACTTCAGTTCATAACTGTTGTCCGCATCTTCCACCTTTTCCCATTTTCCAATGGGCTGATACTTTCCACCGGCGGAACGGCCGGTGTCATCGTCTATATCCTCTGTCTGCTGATAAAAATGCACCGGACTCGCGGTAAATGTCCCTTTTAACGTAAAATTCGTATTCACAGATGCCTGATATCTGGCATAGGATGTACCCAATACCAGCGCCAGTCCCAGCAACAGCACTCCTGTCAATAGGAAAAAGGAGTGCCGCAATATGACTCGCTTCTCACTTCTGTCCATCATATCACTGCCTCCTTTCTCCTGTCGTATCTTATGATCCGTACTGTTCACTCGTAAGTCCTTCCAGTAACTATTCTTCATCTGCCGTAGTTTGAGCAGTCTCTTTTACTTCAAATGTACCGATCTCATTCCAGTTGCTGACGCCAGGCTTTCCCTTATAGGTTCCGCCATCTGTCAGGATCTTGCCCGGTCCTCTGTCTTTCACGCCGAACAGCTCCACGGCATAACTGTCATTACTGGTAATGGTGTTGCCATTTCCTCTCAGCAGAACCGAAGCGCTCCAGCCATAGGTAGCCTCCACATAGACACCATCTCCCGTATCTGTCCAGCCGCCGCCTGCCGCTTTCGCATCCGCGTGCTGCCCAGTACCTGTGATCGTACTGTCATAGACTGTGACGCTGCCGCCTTTTACTACTATACCAGTATAACCCGTCATTGTACAGCCCTTGATCACTGTATCCGACTGCTGCTGAGGCTGGTACAGGGCTGCCCAGTAACCACTGATCTCATCATTGATCAGCACCACGTCCGTACCCCACAGCTCCGGATTGGGTTTCACACTTCCCTGTCCGACCACACCGATATACTGACTGGTGATCTTGCTGTCCTCAACGATCACACGGCTCTTCGCCTCTGACTTACTTCCATTTCCGTAGATGTTGACAGAAGAGGCCTTGGTATCAAAGGTACAGCCCGTGATCTTCACTATGCTGTCCTGATCTGTCACATTATCTTCTACAAATACTGCGGAGTCCACATCACGGACTTCCACACCACTCATAACGATCGATCCGCCATGACTCTTAACTGCAACACTGCTCACAACCTGACTGTTACCGCTTCCCTTGCCATTGCCTACAATGGAACCATTCATCAGCGTCAGTGCCGCATCGTCCGGAACTGTGAACAACGAATATGCAGAAGCGGTTGAATCTGTATAAGTCAGCGCATATCCATTCAGGTCGATCCGGGTCTCCTGGTTCTCCGGAATCTCCACCGGAGCACTGACTGACAGGTTCTGGGTCAGCTTCAGCACCTGTCCCTGGGATGCCTTCAACTTCTCTTCCAGATCCTTCACATCAGAGACCTCTGTCTTCGCCAGAGTCTGATTCTGTACCGTCACCTTGATGGTCGCAGATGCATTCACTGAATTGCTTGCCAGACTGCTGTCATACTCGATTCCCTTCTGGATCTCATCATAGGTACACAGATACGCCCAGATGCCCTCGTCGTTCTCATCCACAGCGATCTTATAATACACCTTTCCATCAGAAAGTGTCTTCGTCTCCGAGGAAGCTGGCATATCATCACCATCAAGCTCCAGTGTTCCGTCAAAGCCATCCGCATCTGTGATCTCCTGCAGATATTTTCCGACCGTCTTACTGCCAATCTGCACCAGCTGTCCTTTGCTGTCTCCATCTGTCTCATCAAAGACCGCCTGATCCAGATCATATTCCAGGGGACGGAGATATTCCTTCACATCTGCCTTGTCGTTCGTTACTGTTCCACGGAAGTAATACCCTTCCATGTCATAGACCCACATCCATTTCAGCGGCACATCACTGGCATATTCCTCTGTAAGTGTCAGCTTCTCTCCGCCATTTACCGTATATGTATAATTTTCCGAAGGATCCGATCCGATCCAGACTCTGGACACGGTCTCTGTCCGCGCTGCCCCGCCGGATGCAGATGCAAATGTGTAAGTCTTCGGCGTATCCACATAGAAGAAGATCCGCTTCCGAAGCTCTATTTCTTCCATATCGATCTTATCCACCGTGACAATGGCACGGATCCCGTCTGCGCTGTCACTGTTGTCGATCGTCAGCGGAACGATCCCCGTGGATCCCGGTGAGATCTGATACTCCGTATCGCTGCCCGCCGTGATCTTATTCGTGTCAAATCCCCAGGCTTCCGTCTGAAATGTAAGACTGCCAGTCTGAGATACATTGGTGTACCATGCCACTGACATGACAAAGATCAGTACCACGATCAATAAAAATGCACCTGCCACCAGCGCGATCTGCCGTTCCACCGAACGCTTCATCTGTATGGCCTGTGTATTGTTCTCATTCGCTGCGCTCTTCAGTTGTCTCAGTGTGTCCACTATCCTCATGCCCTGTCAGCTCCTTTAGTAACTGCGATCTCACTGTCTCCAGGATCTCGTCATAATCTCTCTGTGTTAATGTGGCATAGCCCTCCAGAGGCTTGTCCTCCTCCGATGCCTCCTGCTCTGCCCTCCGAAGTTCCGCCTGCACCCGTGCGATCTCCTTGTACAGATTGTTCACCGAGTTCTGCAGGATCAGCCCCGCTGCCAGCAGTACCGGAAATACAATACAGGCGAAAAAACCAATCTTTCCGGATAAAAATGAAAGCATATTGTTGAACAGGCTTCCCTTTCCCGTATACCAGATCACCCGTCCTACCAGGTTCTCCTCCCGGACCAGATACGGATCCGGTGTAATGTTGGCGTCGCCCTGAGTCTCCAGCGCGATGGAACCATCTTCATTCATCACAATATCAACAACCCTGTGAGTCACGATTTCGCCCTTAATATCCGACACCTCGGTCCGATAACAAATGATGTCTCCCCGTCGGATATCTGCCAGCGCCGTCTTGTGGCAGATCAATGCCGCCCCTGTGGGGATCTCCGGCTCCATGCTCCCGGTCACCACCCGGAACATGCTGAATCCCGCCAGATTCACATAGCCCTTCGCCATGATCTGTGCGGATATGATGATGCATAAGCCCACTGCCACTGCCAGCAGTACCGATGATATCATCTGCCAGACCGGCATCCCGCGAGCTTCTGTCTTCTGTTCTGTCTCTGTCATTCTGTCGAACCTGCCAATTCCAGTTTTAATGAGATGGCAGCTCCCTTCACTGCCTGTGTATCACTTCTGCAGTCTCCATCCTGTCCCTCCAGCCAGATATACATCCGGATCCGCTGAGGCACATTTCTCTCCAGACGGGTGATCACCGCTCCATCCGAAGCTCCCGCAGTCTCCAATGCCGCTACCGTGTCCGCTCCCACCAGCGTCTCATCCGGATAGGCCAGCGTAGTCTTGGCTCTATACAATGCAGACGTATCTCTGATAAATGCTGCTGCCGTCAGGTTCTGCTCCACCTGATTCTGTAAATACGTTTTGTAAAAATATTCTGCGGCCTGCTCCTGGGTCAGATCCCCTTTCCCGCTAACCGCTGCCTGAAACATCTGCTGAAGCCTGCTACTTCCCTCCTTGTTGCTAATCCACTGATTCTCCTTCTGCACTGCCAGAATGGAAGGATCCAGATCCACTTCCTTCGTCTCCTTCGTCCATGGATCATACTGAAGGGGCTTCGTGACCTGATAGCCGCCCTCCATCTGTGCGTTCAACGGATGCAGAGTTCCATTTGGCTCATAGATCGTAAATCGATTCTTGGTCATCACCGGATCTGCCGGATCATAAGCCTCCCCGGCCTTCTGATAGACGCCCAGAAGCTTCGTGTACGCCTTCTGATATGCCTTGCTCTTTGTATAAGCTGTCATATCCGCCGTGGACTCCTTGTCCGTGTTGACCAGGAATCCCACTCTGGCACTGGCTGCCGTCACATTCTGGGAATCGGCAAGCTTGAGACTTCCATCCTCCGCCTTCTCCACCGGCGGAAGCTCCACCAGATAACTGCCCCGGCCATGCTTCTCATCCATGGATACCCGCACGTCATACTCCGAACCCGGAGAGACGAGCCAGTAGTCCACATATACATACCCTCCACCCGACGTCTGATTGCCGTGGGAGAGACTGTCATCTACCGCAAACTGCTCTGCCAGATTTCCATCCTCATCATATTGGGGAATCAGCCAGTAATGGCCGTCCACGCTGGAGACCGGTGACAGAGCACTCACTTCATTCAAATAGTTGTATGTATCATATTTGGAAAAATCCAGCGTATTGCTGAATTTACCCGGATAATGAATGGTCACCTTCTGACCGTCCACCTCTATCTCCTGTGTCAGATCCGGGGCCAGCAGGATCGACTGCCCGCCCCCGATCAGTACGGAGATCCCGTTCACCGACGGACTCCCCGAAAGCACCAGCCACGCATAGGAGACTGTTGCGATCATCACAACTGCTGTCAAAAGGGAAATGCATGTAAAAAATAATCGCATATATACCTTTCTCACGCTGCATTTCCTCCTTTCCCTTGATGTCTTATCTCTGATTATTCCTTATCTTCCTCATGGGAGCCTTCCGACTCTTCTGATTCAGACTCGTTCTTTCCTTCGCGCTCCGCCAGAAGCTCGCGCATCACTTCCATCCGAAGTGCATCCTCGTCAATTGCATTCGCCTCGTCCTCTTCTGCCATGCGGCGGTACTTCTCCTTGGACTGGGCAAACTTGTTCCAGGTGAACATTCCTGCTGCCACCAATAATACCACCGCTGCGATCGCCAGTGCCACATAGATGGCAAACCTTCCACCGGTGATTCCCCAGCGTGACGAGCGCTCACCCAGCTCGTACTGTTTGCCTGTCGCATCTGTCAATGTTGCATCCACACCATACTGGTCATACATGGATTCCGGGATCACCGCCTGTTCCAGGGATACTCCCTCCACATTGATCCCAATATAATACTTTGTTCCTTTTTCTACCTTGTCCATAGAGAACCAGGCATATCCATCATTGTCTACTACCACCGTGGTAAGCAGTTCATCTTTCCGGTACAACGTCGCATATTGCCCGGCACTTCCTGCCCGGATGCCAACTACTACCGGAAAATCAGCTTTTCCAGTAAACTGTACCAGATAAACTTCCTCACTCTGGATCGATGTCTTTGCCGGATCGATCGGCGTCACCTGCACATCAAATGCATATTTTCTGGCAAAATCCTTCGCCTGCTTTCCGACCATGTCGATCTTCCAGACCATATCCTCATCTGTGTGGATCGCCAGAATCACATTTTCTCCACTGAATCTTGCCAGATCTTTTCCAGAAATCTCTTTTTCCGTTGTCTGGACTGACACCTCCAGTGATCCGCTGACGCCTTCATTGAGTCTGTCCTTTACGACTTCCTCCAGATCAGACCAGCCATCCTTGTTATCCAGAGATGCCTCGATTCGATTGGTCTCCTTGTTCTCATCTGTCTTCTTGATCACAGATATCGTAGCATTTTCCGTCTCTTTGACCATCGTCTGTGTACTGTCTGTCTCATCACTCTTTGCCGTGATCGTGGTTGACGGCATCTCGCCGATATCCACTCTGCCAATATCCGGAATTTCCTCCTGAATCTTGTCTGCGACATCCATATCATGAGATCCAGTATAGATCGTATTTACATTCTCACAGCCTTTGAATGCATATTCTCCCGCTGAAGTAATTGATCCTGCCAAAGATACATCTGCCAGTGAAGTGCAGCCATAAAATGTCCAGGTCGGCAATGTCTCTACGGATGCATTAACGGTGGCACGAATCAATCCCGTACAATACGCAAACACAGATGCACCCATACTGGTCACCGATGACGGTACATTCACAGTTGTCAGTGACCCACATCGATAAAATGCCTGTGTGCCAATCATCGTTAAGCAAGATGGCAGACTGACCGAACTCAGACTCTCGCACTGCTGAAATGCACTGCTCCCGATCACAGTCACACCTGACATACTTACTGATCTGAGACTTGTACACTCTGCAAATGCATAGCTTCCAATGTCTGTCACCGATGCCGGGATACTGATGCTCTTCAGATTCTCACATCCATAAAATGCCAGATTTCCAATGGAAGTCAGCCCGCTGGGCAGTTGGACGGAGGTGATCTCCTCCGCCTGCTCTGCCCATGGTGCCAGATGATTGTCCCGATAGTCTGTCATATCTCCGGAACCAGTGATCTTTAAAGTAGAACCGGAAAATGACCAGCTAAGGTTGGAACCACAGCTGTTGTCTGCTGCTCTGGCAGGAAAAGCCATCAACCACAAAAGAAGCATGATTGTTATACAAATTTTCTTTTTCATAAATGATCCTTCTCTCATTATGATACTTTACCCTTTGCCATGGGCTTAATTATCTTTCCATCCCAGGTCTTTCGTTCCAACGACAGAATCAACATATCGATTTACCAGTGACTCATTATTAAACTTCGTTCCGTTAGGCTCAGTTACAGCACGATTAAATCCTGTCGCCGTTGTTTCTTCTTCATAATAATAAGTTGTCTTGCTTCCTATACTCATTCTTGTCACTTCCTCTGTAACAGGCGTTATCACATACTCATATCCAAGGGAAACCGTTATCTGTGTTCCAGGAACATACGGTTTTCCATTGTTTAAAGTTTCACTACTTCCATCACTCAATTTTAGACGTTCAACAATCCATCCTGTCACCTTATAAGTAACTGCAAAAGTATCCCCTGTATATGGTGTTTTATATTGCTTTGTTGTAATATCACGATACTGGTAATTGCCAAAACCTTTCCGATAATATACACGTTCTGATTTACTGCTGACTTCTGATCTGGTTCCAGCCTTACCATCTTCCGTAATGTTTTCAGCATAATTATCAACAGAAGGCAACTTGATTTTCTCCGATGGATGAACTATTTCCCCTCCTTCAGGCGGATTTGCAACTGCAGAAGACATATCAAATGTGTATGTTCCTATCGGTTGTTCTACTTCATATATTTCCAGTGCATCCTTTAGTTTCACTACATATGTCGAAGAGCCATATACCATATCAATTGTCTTCATGATCTGGTTACCTGCCTGATACCTGCTACCATTTGTAGTTCCAATCGTCTGTTGCTGACTAAGTGCCCTAGTTGTAAAAGTATAATCTCTGGCATTATCACCGTTAGCTTTTGGAATACTTAACTTCGCACTACTAAAATTGCTTCCTGCATTACTTAATGCTAATGTCATCTTTGGCCAAGTCACACTGGTGAATCCACCTAGTACTCCTCCCATTTCAGCCGACATATAAGCATACAATCCATCTTCACTAATATAAGTATGCGTTTCGCGTCCCATAGCATGACCACTCATATCTCCTACATTCACTTCATACGTTTTGGATGGAGCCGGATTTAACGCAGTAATCTTCACAGACGGCAATGTCCATGTAACATCATACTTCGGGCATTGTTCAGAAATAGTTTCTCCATCCATGTACTTCATCTTATAACTATCTTTACCTGCTGTGACGGACACCCCATCCATCTCAAAGCTTACGGTACAACCATCATATGGACCCGCCTGTTTGAAATTCATCTCAGAAATCTTATATTCTGTCTGAGATCCAGTAACTAAAGTTCCTTCTCCGCTTATATTAACCGATGCCAGATTATCTGCTGTATATCCATAGGTATCTACTGATACTTTGGAGGCGTTTAGATTGTATACCACCTTTACATTTGCGATCTGTGCCTTTATTGGCTCTCCTTCATAGTCTGCGATACTTATTGTCATATCATTGACTTTATGATCGTCCATGAAGTATCCATTAAAGTTCTGGCTGGTTCCTCGCAAAGTCGTATATACATAGTTTACTACTTTGGTATGAATGTTTTCTGCACTCAGATCGATGGTCACACCATTCTCATCATAGTACTGTCCACCATAGTAGACGCCATACAAGGTGATATCGGTCAGTGTCCATTCGCCTTCCTGCGATTCATTGATCTCTGGAACTTTAAATGACCACAGATTGACAGTCTTATCGCCCTGATCATCCGCTTCTCGACCCATGGTTCCTTCTACGGTCTTTACAGTTGCACCATTCCTTAAAGTTGCTTCAATCTTCGTTGCCGCACTGGAATATGCCACACCGATAGTCATTGTTGCATTTCTTAACGGACTATACTGATAAGTATCCGTATAATTGTTAAAGTAAGATGCATCTTCCGGTGGAATCGCCTGAATGTTCGGCGCACTGGTTTTTGCTGTAATAGTATTCGTCTTCTCTCCAGTCTTTACAACTACCTTATTAAAACTGAAGGTACCGGCCTGTGTTACCAGGAATGACCCTGTATAGCTTTCGGCATCTGCACTCCATCTCAGCGTACTATATAAACCACGGCTTAAAATACTGGAACCAACTCTTCCGTAGTACAGTTCTATACCGCTTAATCCTGGAAGTTCGTTTCCATTGTTGTCATATACTTTTACTGCCACATTCAAAGTTACACCATCTGGCAGTTTTCCCGGATCAAGTACAAATTTGGTCGGCATTGCTGTCGGATTCACTGCCTGCAGCTTATTCAATGTCTCCTGACTTGCTGAGACGACCGTATTGACTTTTAGTCCAAGCAGCAGTTCCAACGTCGGCTGAAGAGACTCTCTTAGTTCATAGGTATCTCCATCAATCTCCACATATTTCATGGTGTAGGTTCCTGATGTATTGAATGTCGCTGTACCAGTCCATGTTCCCGATTTCAGTGAGAACGGAACATTCACCTGTCGTCCATTTTCATCCATAAACAGACCATTTACACGACCAGGTATCTGTGCACTGCTTGTAAATCCTAACGTCAGATTAGTGCTGACAGATCCATCTGCTGTCATGATCGTCGCACGACTGCTTCCTGCCGGAATCGCATCACATGTCAAACTGTTTACAGAGGCTCCGGTCACAGTTACGGTTATCGGATTCTCCAGATCATATTCTGATCCATCTACCCATACTGTACGCAGGACATAATTTCCAGGTCTGCTAAACGTAAATTCTTTACTCCAGCTGTCACCGCTTCCATCCAATGCTACTTCATCCTGCTGTACACCTTGCGTTGAACTGATAGCACGGATAAAGCGGGCAGATACTGTATTCGGAGTTACACCATCTACTTTTACATTCAGAGTTGTCTTTGCCGGATTACTCGGATTATAAGTAAACTGACTAGACGTTACAGATGCAGATACCGCAATCTTATCATCCATCAAAGAATCATCTTTGATAGATTCGTTATCTTTGCCGTGGATATAGCTTTCGTCTGTATTCGTAGTTCCATCAGTATCAGTTGTAGTTTTCTCCACTTTAGATGCAGTGTAACTTCCAAACTGGATATTCAGGTTACCCTGAATATCTCCGCTGGCAAGAACCATCTGATTCGTCAGTTTTGTACCATCCAGATAAACCAGTGCTGTTACTCTGGTAGCTGCATTTTTTGTCAATGCCATCAGACCATATACAGTCTTGCCTTCTCCATTATCTCCCAGATTAATGGCCTGATTTTTGTCAAGAACCAGCGGTACAGTTACTTTTCCGTTTTCTGCAAAATAGTTTTGTGTATCCATGGTGGCTGCACCGATCTGTTTTCCTTTTCCATCGATGAATACAACTCTCATAGATTCCAAAAGTTCCAGAAAACGGCTCTGATCTGCGGGATCATCTGCATAAAAGACATAACAGCTTCCACCACCCTGCGTAGTGCTGGTGCCACCGTCAATATATCCGGCCATCTGTTCTGTATTCCATACACGGTTCGGTCCCTCATAGCCAACCACAACCTGCTGCTGCGTCATCTTTTTTGTGTAAGTCACATCTGGAAGCGTTCCTCCATTTTCTGCTGTCAGATATTCTTCAAAATTTACTTCTTCTTTGGTATTTTCATCTATAAAATAATAGCTTCCATATCGTTCAAAGACATCCATGGATGCCTGACTGCCTTCCAACACAAATGTTGCTGTATAAGCATCACGATCCTCGCCGTTCGCATCCTTCACGGTCGACTGTGCTTCTTCAGTCCCTGTAATTACAGATCCTTCCAAAGTCAGATATGCCTGTTCCGGACTGGTGACCGTGGTCATATTTCCCTCTGTCTCTGTTGTCGCTGTCACAGATGAAGACGATCCTGCATTAGTACGAAGCCACAAGTCAACTGCCAGTGCATAGGTGTCCTCTGCAGTTGCAGTATCACCACGGAAAGAACCTGTATTCAGCTTCTTAACTACATCAATATCCGTCTCCATCTCATACGGATCGGACGCACTGGTAGTCAAAACCGCATTCAAAGTCTTTTTTCCTACCAGAGAACTGATACTGGAGGCATCTACTGTCACTGTGATCGTCGGGCTCATGTGAACACTGATTCTTTTTTCCATTCGGTAGATCGCACCATCATTGATCACTGCTTTATGGTTACTCTGACCCAATATTTTTGTTGCTATAGAAATATTTGCTAACTGACTTAATGTATATCCGTCGAGCGTTGCTGTGTTGATCTTACATACCCAGTTGATAATAGCATCTATATTGCTCCAGTAAACAGTTCCTCCATGATTAGCATAATAAGCCCAATATGCCAGACTGCTGTTTTTCTGAGACTGTGTAAAGTCAGAATAATCACCCTTTGCACTGGCCTTTAAATAGTTATGAATCTGTGCATAATCTTCCGCATAAGTTCCGAGACTGCTGATATTATCTTTTATATAAGACGGCAGCTTATTGCTTCTATATGCACTGACTAATGTATCTACTGTATACCCAGCATCCGCACTTCCGCTTCCTTTCATCAGTTCCAGCATATTTGCCATCTGTACGTAACTTTCACCCGACGGCTGAATCACATTGTCATTAAAGTATACCATCATCTCATACAGATTCTGTACGTACTTTGTAACATCCAACTGACTGGTTGGTTTTTTATCCAGTACATTCTGTGCATATACCTGAATCAATCCCTGCAACGAGGTAATATAAGATTTTCCAGGCTCAGCCTTTTCATTCATCATAGTCTGGTAATTATTTTTTGCCAGAGTCAAATTCTGGTTTGTATAACGCAGAAGCTCTGCAAGTGTATTATCACCATCCAGATTTTCATACTGCACTGTCGAAATTGCACGCACGCCTAAATGATTCCCCTGCATATCCACCAAGAATTTGGAAGAACTGGTATCATAATATACATATGCAAAGTCATCATCCGTAACTGCATTGCTCACTCGACCATCTTCGCCATATCCTACACCGTACAGAGGATTGCTCAAAAGACCTGTGGTACCTTTCAGAGCTGCCGGACGTAAAATTACATTTTTCAATCCATAGGATGGATCTGACAGATTCACCAGGTTTCCCCATGTAATGTTGGCACTAGTTACAGCTTTTCCAGCTCCGGTAGAATCTCCCGCAGCCGATTTACCCGGAGCGTCTCCCGTTCCGTTCGCCAAAGCAATCTCCAGCGAACCATTAGCTGTGACTGTCGTATCCACACTGGTTACTTCGGGACTGGTAGACAGGGTAATCCATGCGTAAGTTGCCGATACTGTCGTGATGATTGCAATCAGGAACATGAACACAGCGCCCACAAGCTTTTCCCGTGCCTGCGGTATAGCACTTTTATAATACGCGATCCTTTCTTTTGTTTCTTTCGTCATTTCTTTCTCACCCTCTTACGCACTTTCTTAATTGTTCTTCTTCAGATACTCTATGTAATCCTTGCAGATTGGCATCTGATCTTTTCCAAATGTATGATCCAGATAGGTATTGAATTTGTTCAGCTCGTCTTTCATAAATCCAAGAGACAGGGATTCAAACTTTCTCAACACTTTTTTCGCAACAATAAAGTCAACTGCCTGTATTTCCGTCCCTCCACAGGCGATGAAGCATGGAACGAAATCTCCCAACTGTTTCATAATACGATTACCAAACGCCAGTCGGAAATTGTTGATCAGATATCCGTTCATATCTTCCAGCTTCTTCATCATTTCCTCAGACACCTGATATTTCGCTTTTGCCTCATCAAACAATTCCTGCAGATGGTCTGTCGATACATAGACCGGATCCACTTTCTCACACTCAAATACATCTGCACGACTGTCCAGGTCAATAGGAATCGCACGGTCATATACCTTATCGGCTACTGCAAAGGTAGAGTCATCATTGTTGATGGTTCCAACGAACCAGGTGTTATCCGGAATCTGAATGTTACCATCCTCAATCAGACAAGGATCGTTGTCCCACACTGCGGATACTACATCGATCTTCTGCTCCTCCACACGTGGCATCTCCAGAATTGACAACATCTCTGCAAAGTAATATTCCACACGGGCGATGTTCATCTCATCCAGGATCACGATATGAGGATCTCTATAATAATTTCCTTCATAGATTGCTTTCAGGAAATCCGTCTCTGTATATCTCTTCGTAAATTCATTGTAATATCCATACAACTCTGTACGTTCACGCCAGGATGGCTGTACGGATACCACCGTGGTATCCTTCTGTACAAATCTTCCGAATGCATAAGGAAGAGAAGTTTTACCAGTACCTGAGATACCCTGCAGAATAATGATACGTGCTGCTCCCATGCTTGCCACAAAATAGCGCATCATATTCAGATCATAGTACAACTGTAACTGCGATGCAGAGTACTTTTGAAATCGCTCACAGAATTCCGGCAATGTGATATCGTCTTCATATGCCGGCTTCTTATATTCTGTCTTATAGAAGTTGTCTACCACTGTCAGACGGAAGAATCGACTGTCTGCCGGATCCACACACGGAGAATCCACCGTATTCCTGTTTCCGGTGCTCTGATTCTGATCTTTCTTCTCTGTGCTGGAATCAGTCTCCCCGAATCCTGCCTCAATCTGCTCCTGTGGAACACCCAGCTCCGCCACCTTCATCTGCAGCAGACGGTCTTTTTCATAGTTGGCTCGCAGCAGGTCTCTCTGAAGTGTATGAACCTGCTTTACCATCTCATCATATTTCTTCACCGGTATCCGAAAACGGAACAACTTTCTGCAAGCTCTGATGATCGCAAATACCAGTGCTGCTGCAAGCATGAGCAGAACGATCTCAGTGATCACCAACATAATCCATTCTCCCATGGAAAAGTTCTGATCGTATTCCTGGATCAGTTTCATACGCATGGGAAAGTTGAACAGGTAATTCATAAAGCTAAAGAATGCCGAAAAGATATCCAGCAGTGCCCGGAATACCCGTCCTATGTCCTGATAAAAATACTTAAGAAAGTTGTCCATCTTCTAAACCTCTGTCATTAGTCCTGTTTTTCTGCTTTGGCTTTTGCCTCTGCCTCCATCTCCGCACGGATCTTTGCACGGATCTCAGTTTCCATTGCCGCACGAGCCTCTGCCTCTGCTTTTGCTTTCGCTTCTGCCTCCGCTTTTGCTTTCGCTTCTGCTTCCATCTCTGCACGAATCCGTGCTTCCATCTGCTCTCTGGTCTCTGCCTGAGATGCTGCAGGTTCCTCTTCTTTTACTTCTTCTTTCTTCGGTTTCTCTGCCAGTTTTGCCGCCGGAGCTGATGCCGCCAGCAGTTCCTCTTTCAATTTATCACGCAGTTCGTTCTCCAGTTTCTCCCTCTCTTTTCTGCGGATCTCTTCCTGGCGTTTCTTCTCATCTTCCAGAAGGTCTTCTGTCTTACCACGCTCCTGCTCATACAGCAGTTTGTTCTTAATATTATTGTATTCGAACAGTACACGGAAGAACTGGATCAAATGATACAGGAAGAACAGTGCTACCGGGATCACGACCACGATCAGGAAACCTGTACTGGTCTGCAGGTAGTCAAAGACTTTACCAAGTCCGGAGATCTTCTGGCCTTTGTACTGACCTACTACTTCTGATTCATGTACTGTCAGTGCATCCTCGATGGTGTTGTTATCACCCTTTGTCTGGAAGATCAGGTATCCTCCACCGTCATAGATCTGTGTGATCCTATGGGTGTTGAGTACTCGTTCTCCGTCAATGACCGTCCAGTAGGTGATGACGTCTCCAACTTCCAGTGCGCTGGTATCTTTAACAGCTGTATCAAAAATCATATCTCCAGGGTTTAAGGTCGGGTACATAGAATCTGTCTGGATAGACAGAATACGGATTCCAAAAATACTTGGTACTCCGTTTCCTGACGTACTTACATAACTTGTGTACGTACACAATGCCGCCAGTATGATCGCAAGTACCAGGATCACGTTGATGATCGTATTTACGATTTTCTTTGCTGCGCTCTGTTCTGGAATCAAATCATCCATAACTTCTGTTGTCGGTTCCGTTTCCATTTGTTTCTTCATGAATTTACTCCCTTCAATTCTTTCACTTTTATTCTATTCTGATAAACAGTCTGTCTCTTGTCAATGACTTTCTATCATCACTATCGTATTTTTTTCAGTCCGCTCTGTCCTGTATAGTCTGCTGTAAACTGAATATTCGCTATGATCTGTGCGTCTTCAATCAGGTTCGTACAGTCCACATCCTGTCCTTCCAGCCAGATGTAGAGATCGATCTTCCACATTTCACCCGGCTCTATTTCGAATAATTCTGTATTGGTATCGAACTTTCCAAGTGACTTGATTGTCACGTTTGACTGTACTGGGTTAGCTTCACTCCATGTAGATGCAGTCTGTCGGATCATATGCGATTCATCTGTCAGTGGTCCTCCATCATCTACATTTTCTGTCTCTACTTCTCCTTCTATTCCCGGATCAATATGTTCATCATAGTTGGGTTCATAGATATAGAACTCACTGTCTCCATAAGATACCCCTGAATCCGGATCCACTCTCGTAAAGCGAAGTCCCAGACGGACAGCCGTCTCCGCTCCCTGTCCTCCGTCATCGTGAAGAAGTGTCTGTGTATTCCACAACGGAGTTCCTATCACATAGGTTCCTGCTGTATTCCTTCCTTCATTGACTTCTACCGCATCTCCAAGAGAGATCTTTACCTGACTCTCTGATCTTGCATAAAATGATCCTTTTACATAATAGCCATAGTCATCATTACGATTGGCATTCTGATCATCAGTCAATGTGGTGTAGCTGTCACCAATGGTTCTTCCATCTGTTCCATAATCGCTGACCACCAGTGCCTGCCGTTCCTCTGACCAGGAAGACGGTTTCAGCTGAGTATCTATTCCCACAATACTGGCAAAATCAATAATCTCTCCCCAATCATCATCCGGCGCATCATATGTATTAGCCAGCTCCAGACCTGTCTGCGAAGAGATGAACACATCCATGTCACTGACTCGCGGTGTCCGGCTAAGCGAAAACCAGGTGTAGCTGGCCGCAACTAACAAAATAAACAGTGCAAACAGCAGATAAGCATACAAAACTGTCCTCAGACGTCTTTTCTGTTCCTGCGTTAATTGTCTCAAATTGGACGAATCCTTTCTATATTGAGTTTATATTATATTTTTGGATGCATTTCCAGCTTCCATGTAGACTATGGAATTTTCCATAGCTTACATCAAAACTGGACTCTCTGATATAACCTGATTTACGCACCATCCCTTTACAGGGTGGTGCGCATAAATCAAATTGTAATTACCACTAATTTGTAGTAATTGTCAGTGCAGTAGTTGCATTACCTTTGTTCAGACGGGTATAGCTTGTTCCGTTCTGTGAGAAGTAATAGTTATTATCACTGCCTTTATAAATTGTATATCCTGTTTTTACAGTACCAGTAATAGTTCCATTTGTGAAACTGTTTCCTGCTGTAGCAAACTCAGTATATGTAATGTTAACAGCGCCTACTGCATTTCCGCCGCTTCTCATACCACTGTTTTCCATTGCCTGAAGAGTTGCACTGGAACTGAACTGCAGATTCATTTTACCGGTCATGGAAGTAGTTGCATTTGCAACCATTGTATTATCTACAAGATTACCATCCAGATAAACGATTGCCGTTACCTTTTTAGCAATATTCTGTGACAGTGCAGTAATAGAAGTCTGATCCTCTTTCATATCACCAAGCGTAATATCTCCATCTGCATTCTGTGTATAATTATACATATACAAATCTGCCTTTAAACCATCGTTACTATCTAATACCGTTCCGCCTGTATAGGATGTGATTCCAGTACTATTATCTGTAGAGGATGTGATATTCAAAGCAGCCAATCCTAACATATCGTAAGTGCCACTGCCATCTGTACTCGGTGCTACAAACGCCACACGAATTGCACTCATTAATGCACGCACTTCATCTACAGAGAATGTAGTTACGTTGTTGCTCTTGAACTCCATGTAAGAGCCGCTTCCCTGTGTTGCCGTAGCTCCCGGATCATTTTCTGTGCCTTCATATACACGCTGTTTTGCTGCTGTCTGTAACTGAAGGTTGCTTGCAGCCGCATTGGTTCTGAATCCAAAGTCTAATGCATAGCCATAAGTATCAGACAGAGTAACCGTTGACCCTGCAGACGGTGCTGTTGCAGCCGGTGCATTACCTGTTGAGATATTATTGATCAGTGCAGTATCATGTCCTGTCGTAGACATAGAAATCGGTGCATCTGCTGAAATACTATTATAATCAACATGAACTGTCAGTCCTGATACAGTATAATCACCTACCAGTTTTGCTATATCTGCATAGATTCCGGATCCATCTTCCATTACAATGTCGATTCGGCCATTCTTGGTAAAGTAATTAATAATTGTCTGCAAATCATTTTTACTTGGATTCTTTACACCAGCAATTGTTGTATGTGTCTTATCAACAAGGCTATCTACAATCCCACTGATCTCATTATATGTGAACGTTGTTTTATCTTTATCAGCCATCAATGCATCATATTTTGTCTTTGCACCCTCTACAGCCGGATCTTTTGACTTATCACCAAAAATACTTGTATTGTTTGCAGACCACTGTGCAATAGCCTCAGTTACCCCTGCTGGCGGAGTTATAATTCCATCAACGCTAGTTACATTTGCAACCGTAGCCGCTGCCACATCTGACTGCATCTTGGTTACCTGATCATCTGTCAGTTCAGCTGTATTCGCTGCACTCAAGCTGTATGCAAGAACTGCACTCTTGATTGCATCACCAGCTGCATTATTCGCTTCTCCAAGAGAGGTGATCATCTTTCCTAATGCTTCTACCTGAGCTCTGGTATAGCTGTCCACACCCTGCACATGACCAACCAGAATATTGGCAAGTTCCTGTCCATTCTCATTCAGAGATGCACGTGCCTTATTCTTTGCTGATGTTATATTGGATGTTACTGCACTTGATGCCGTACGATATGCTGCCAGTCTCTGAGTTACACCGGAGCTGGTTCCGATTGCGCGGACACCGGCAAAGCTATCATTGTATACCCACTTGCCTCCAGTATACTGTCCAGTATATGTAGCAGTTGAAACATCGATCACACGACCATCATTTCCATATGATGGAGCCAGCAACGTACTGGAAGCTACTTTTGTTCCTGCTGTGGTAACGTTCTCTGATGTCGTATATCCAGTCAGATTCAGTTTTGCAGGTGTCAATACAATATTACCAAGGCCATAACTTGCATCACTAAGATCAACCAAGTTACCCCAAGTCTCATTTGCAGCAGTTACTGCCTGAACGGAACTGGAATCTCCGATATTAGACTCCACACCCAGATTTTCATCTGTGCTTGCATAAGAATCTGCATTCAAAAGCATCATTTCCAGGTTGCCGTTAGCTCCGACATTGGTCGTGATTCCTTTTACTTCCGGTGCTGTTGATAATGTAAACCAGGCATAGGTCGTTGACACTAGCATGATACTGGATACCAGTAGCATGGAAACAGCAGCCATCAGTTTATTCCGAATTCCCGCGGGCATATCGACTTTCCGTTTTTTTGCGGTTTTCGTCATTTCTATTTCTCCTTTCGAGATATTCACGTGTTTTTTCTCCCGTCAGAGATCACTATTTATTACTCAGTTGTACTCTGTGTCTCATTCTGTACAACGGGAACTTCCTGTTCTGTAGACTGAGTAGAACTTTGTGTTTCACCTTTTAATGCAGCATTTGCAGACGGATTCAAAGTAACATCTGTAGTGAACTGAAGATTCAATGTTCCTGTTAAGGACTGTGCAGCAGTTGCAGCTACATCTTTATTCTTCACAGCTGTACCATCCAACCATACTACAGCACTGATCTGTGCTGCTGCATTCTTAGTAAGTGTATCAAGCAGAACGGCATTTGTATCCTTTACTTCTGCACCATCCGTACCTGTCTTATACAAATACAGTCTTGCTTTCTTCGTGATACCTCCATCGGCTGATTCAATAGCATTTGCAGAAGTATCCAGTTTAGCTGTTCCAAGAATCTTCTGCGTTACACCTGTTCCACTATTACCATAGTTCTGTACAAATGTTACACGGATTCCATTCATCAGGCTCTCCATGGCATCAGACGGCAGATTTGAATTTTCTGCTGCTGTAAACTCCATGTAGGATCCACCACCATTTGTATCTGCATTGGTGCTGTCTCCATAGATACGCTGCTTTTCAGCAGACTGAAGAAGAAGTTTTCCTGCATTACCATTTGCATTTTCTGTATTCAACCGCACTGCAAGGTCAACTACATAACCATATGGTGCAAAGGAAGCTGCTGTACTTCCGGTTTCTGCAATTGCACGTACACCATATCCTGCATTCGGAGTAGTATCAGTAAATGCCGAATTTGTCATATACATCAGTTTTGTATTGGCTTCCAATGCTCCAATTCTACCATCAGAACCATATACTGCTGTACTCAACGGAGATGTAGTACTCAGTGTAGTGGTATCATCTGCGCTTCCTGGTGTAAGAGAAGCCGGAAGTAACGTAACTGATGACAAACCATAACTTGCATCATCCAGAGAAACCAAGTTACCCCAAGTGGTATTTGCTGTTGCTACAACAACCGTACCACCACTTCCTGTTGCACTGTTACCACTTCGAATATCACCTAACAATCCACTCGTCGGCATCAGCGCAATCTCCAAGCTACCGTTTCCGGCAACTGTCGTCGAGATGTTCTTTACTTCGGGTGCTGTAGACAACGTGAACCAGGCGTATGTAGTAGAAACCATCATAATGGTAGATACCAGCAGCATGGAAACAGCAGCCATCAGCTTATTCCGAATTCCGGAAGGCATCTTGACTTTTTGTTTTGTTTTTGCCATTTTCTTGACTCCTTTCAAGAATTATATTTTTGATGGATCAACCTCCATCAAGGCTCTATAAGAACAAGACTCCCTCGCGCAGCAACACATCGCTTTTGCAGTCCTGCTTATATACATTTAATTCAATCCTTCCCAGATGTTTTTCCAGAACCTTCGTACCTGACTTCCAAAGGTCTGGTCTGTATCATCATCGAGATTTTCATCCTCTTCTACCAGACGGTAGTTCATCTCCACTCCCAGATGTCCTCCAATCATGGAATCATCTGCATCCTGATCATCGCCTTCCAACCACAGCACCACAGTATATTTATGGATTTCCATAGGTTCTACATTCTGCTGTTCTCCTGCAGTGATGCATCTGTCCGTCAGAAACTTGTCCGGGACAACTCTCCAGTATGTAATCTGTCCATTATGTCCCACAATCTGAAACTGATCACTGTTCGGCTCCAGATCTTTAACCGGCAGATCAATGTAACCGCGGTTGTTATCATCAAAAGGTGGCAATGCCTCCACTTCTCCTGAATCTCGATTGGCTTTTGCATAAAACCGCATCTTACCATCTTCGAATACCATAGCCCAGACTGCCTGAGAGACATTCTGTGTCTCGGTATTCATATCAAGGTTCCAAGTATAACCCACGGTATTCTCACCTTCGTTTCGGATATAGTAAGTATAGGCAAAATAAGTATCGTTATGTTCGCCCTCAATATCATCTACATCCACAGGAATCTGATTGATGGAGATACACGGTACGTCTTGTGCAGGTGTTGCAAAAAGCTGTGTCGTTGGGTTCTCGAACCCGATAGTCTCTGACAATGTAAATCCTTCTCGGAACATCCGGTCTGACAAATTGATCGTAAAGTGTCCTCTCATCTGCTGCACCAGTGCAAAGATGAACAAGACTGCCAGTAACGCCAATAGCGCACCAATCAGTGCTCCCAGCCAGTGACTCCAGAGCCAGAACAGGAATCCGCCGTTTCGCTTGTCAAAGTAAAGTCCAAGGCTTCCTGCTGTCAGTTCAAATTCCTGTTTACTCTTGATCCCTCTTGCTCGCATCTCCTTGCGGAGTTTTTTACGGCCGACTTTGATGGCTTTGACTTCGTCTTCAGTGAGGACGACTCCGGCTCTCCGGTATTTGAACAGCCTGTGTTGTTTCTTCTCTTCTGCCATCCTTATGCCTCACCCAACAGCAGGTCTTTGATCAGTTCTTCTTCGGAGAAGAAGATATCTGATGTGGAATGCTCCAGCACGGTGATTCCGTGGGATGCAAACTCTGCTTTCTTCTGCTGCCATTCCTCACTCTCTGTGATCTCTGTGGCCGGTCTTACAAGGGTAAATCCGATCTCCAGGATCCGTTTCAAACTCATGCGGGACGGATCATAGTCATCCAGCAGAAGCTGGATCCCTTCTTCGATATATTCGGTCAGCTTCTGGATCATCTCCAGATCTGCGCGGGATACTGCACTCTCCGGCACTGCGAACACCAGTCTTCTGCTGTCGATGCCGGTATCTTTCCAAAGCTGTTCTAACAAGGAACGTGGATCGTCTTCATAGAAGATGCCATTCATGGGAAGGCAGACCCGTTCTTTGCGTCCGCAGTTCTCCAGTCTTGCGATGGTGTCTGCCGCTTCGTAGCACAGATACCGCATCACATCTTCATAGATGCCTGTCCGCTGCATAAATGCGATGGCATCTTCTTCTGCCATAGGCTCAGCTTTCGCATTTTCCCGATACCAGGCACGGGCTTCGATCATCTGACCTCCGTCCTCGCCTTCCGGCACCGGAAGCAGATATTTGAGGCCAAATGGCCGGTCCGGCCGCTTGTCGATCAGCGGTACGGTCTTAGGAAAGGTCTGTGTATATTGAATGTATTTCTTATAGACGGTGCGAAGGTCAGCCTTGCTGTCCTTTAATAACTTCAGGGCTGCCGCTCCGAAGAACACATCTTTGCCGGAGAGCAGTACTTCGATGGCATCCTCAAAGGGATCCTCCGAAGGGGTCTGGGTCGTGAGCCGGTCCACTTCTTTGGCGATCCCTACGATCTGTCCGATCAGGCTGATCTCCTCTCCCCGCTTTCCATTGGGGTAGCCGTAGCCATTCCATTTCTCCATGTGATCCAGACATGCTTTCCGGATCATCTGACAGGGAATGCTGATCTCTCCGTCTTTTCCGCCCTCTCCCTGCAGTCTGGCTGCCAGTGCCTCGCCTTCGGTGGGATAGCTGTGATAGAGATCCATCTCTTCTCTTGAGAAGTCTGCATTCATGACCTGCACTTCCGGCGGAAGCATGGCTTTTCCGATCTGTGCGTAGAGTCCGCAGCGGTAAGCCACATCCTCATATTCTTCCTTCAGATAGGGTGCTGCTTCCTCGATCTGCTGCAGGGTCTCGGAACTGCAAGCCACATGGAACATGGCCTGAGTGTACTCTGCTGTCCGCACGGACTGCTGACGGACAGCCGGGATCAGCCCGCGGAAGGCTTCATCCCATGTCTTATATTTCTTTTTCTGATTCCTGTCCATCGGCATCTCCTCCTGACGTCGCTTCTGCATCGTCATCTTCAATGTTGTAATCTACCAGAGGTGCTCCCTCTTCGTTATTTTTCTTCTGCTGTCTCTTCTTCCACAGATAATATCCCACACCTGCCAGGATCAGAAGCAGCAGTGCGATCATCAGCGGCACCAGCCACCAGGGGATCTTCACCTTGAGAGGAGTACCAGTCTTCTCTGCTGCGGCTGCATCCTCTTCAGTGGTCAGATCTTCCTCCGATGCAGCATCTTCGGTATTGTCATCCGTGATATCTGCCGTATTGTCCACGGTATCGTTGGTGTCGGTGGTATCTGCAGTGTCGGTGGTATCTGCAGTGTCGGTCTTGGTCGTATCCGTGGTCTTGCTGCTGTCTGTGGTGGTCTTGGTCTTGCTTGTTGTCGTATCTGTCTTCGTTGTATCTTTCTTTGTGCTGTCTGTGTCCGTGGTGTCCTCGGTCTTGGCGGAGGACTTCACCTCTTCTCTAGTGATCTCATAGTGATTACCATTGGAGAACAGGGTGGTTAGATCTGCTTTCTTGAAGGTATATTTACCCGGCGTCTTACCATTGGGTACATCCCGTGTAGTCTTGTTGATCGTATAACGGAAATAGGTGTCTGCTTTGGTATCCGTTGACTTCTGATCCAGCTGGATTACATAAGGCTCTATTCCATAGGTAATAGTCTTCTGAAACTGCTCCACAGAGACGCCTTTGACAGTGACGGTGTACACATTCGGTACATATACGACCGTTACATTATTCTTCTGAACCAGATTATCTCCAATCGCCGGAAGGACGCTCTGACTCTCTGAGTAATAGGATTTCTCCTCATCGGTCAGCTTCAGGGCTGTCTCCAACTCGCTGATGGTCTGGCTGATCTTGTCCAGATCTTCCTGTGTGCAGATGTGAGTTCTCTGAGAACTGTCGGTTCCTTCCTCACCTTCCAGCTTATAGGTGACCTCTTTGGACATTTCCTTGGTGGAGCCAAGCTTCACGGTAACGGTCAGGATACCTGTATCCAGACTGGAGGTTCGCGGTGTGTTGTATGCCAGGATTCCCAGGTCTCCGCCCTCATAGCTTCTGGTCTTGCCATTGGCAGATACAAGGGTGCTGATCAGGGATGTATATCCCGGATCTTTCGGATTGATAAAGGTCGTATTCGGTCCGGTCAATCCTTCTGCCACTGCCTTAAGCGCCGGGATGGTTGCCTGCACCTGATCTCTCTGTTTGTACAGATTTAATTCATTTACCATGCTCTGGAAACCAGTATCATTTAAGATAGTCTCCAGACAGTCAGCCACCAGTGCGGACTGCTCTGCGATCTTCGCATACTGTCCGGTGGTGTAGGAGTCGGTCAGTGACCATCCTGCCTGCTCTGCCAGCGTCAGATATTTGTAAAGGGCGATCTGATCGGTGTCTGTCAGATTCGGATCATAATCTCCGTTGAATCCGCCGCCTTTCTGCTCGCTGGTCATCAGCTTGTCCACGGCTTTCTTCGCTTCTGAAGAAGTCACATTGCTTTGAACAGATTTCAGCATGGACTGTGTCAGAAGTGCTTTGTAGTCTGCCATCTGCCCATAGATATATTTTGCAGAATTGCTGTCTCCTCCCAGCAGGGCACTCTGTCTGGCAGTATCCTTCACCAGTGTATCCGGAATATTGGCTGCCACATAGACATCGTCGCTTGTAATATTTTTATAGCCGATCAGACTGGCTTTCATCTTGGTGATCTGCATCTGGTAACGTACCAGTGCGACCACATTACTCTCTTTTTTCCACGTAGCGATTCCTTTTTCATCGAAGGCAATGTGCTTGTACTCTTTGCCGTTCTTCATCAGGATCACTTCATAAGGCTTCCAGGTCATGCCGCTGACGCCGGAGCTGCTGGGAACTGCTTTGATCTGGCAGTTCTTGCCGACTTCCTCGATCTCACCGGCTGCATCTTCCTCCGGCATACGGATCTTAAGCCACGGGCTCTTGACTGCCGTATTTTTCAGGATCTGCTGTGCCTCTTTGGAAAATTCATACCGGGTATCATCCGCCAGAAAATCATACAGGCGATACTCTCTCTTCTCAGTACCGGTGCTGCGGGTGATCTGTGCATCTGCACCCACCAGATAGATGCTTCCCTGTTCATAGGAAGTAGCGGTTCCATCTGTGGTCTCCACCACATAGTCGTATTCTGCCTCGGAATCTCCGCTCTCCGGCAGTTCCAGCCGATAGCCGTAAGGTACAGTCAGCTTCTTCGGATCGGTGAAGTTCGTCTTCACCGTATAGGTCTTCGGTGTGTAACGGACCATATAATCTGTAATATCCGATACCAGTCCGCCTTTGAAGGTGGTCTCTTCTCTGTTGTAGTTCGCCACATTGATATGTCGGTAGTCTCCCATATTCCAGGATTCCAGTGCTGCTTTTTCTGTACCGGTCTCCTCCAGTGCCGCCTGCACTTCTTCGGCAGTCACTCCTGCAGGAAGTGTCACGGTCACGGTGCTGGTCTCCAGATCCTGCAGGGAAGTGTCCCCAACTTTGTCGCTGACGATCTGTGCCGCATAAGAAGCGGTCACATCATAGAGCACGATATGCTCTGAAATCTCTGCGGTCACTGCCAGGATGGATTCGCTATCCACCGTTGGCGGTGTCAGATTGGTATTTCTCAACACATAGGCTGCGGCTTCCAGCTTCGCTGTGGTGGTGTTGTCTGTGTTCTCCACCAGGATCTGCTTCCGCACATCTTCATCCAGGATCTTCCAGTTACTGATCTGGCAGAGGCGGTCTGCCGGTCCTGGATTGCTGTCTGTCCCAACCATCTCTCTGAGGTTGTTGGATGTATTTTTGATATGCTCATACAATACTGTGTCGGTATTCTTTACTTTGGTGCATACGGTTCGAAAACGCTGGCTGTTCTTCAGTACTTTCAGATCATCAATGATCTCTTTTGCCGCATCGATGACTTCCTGTCCATAAGTGACCGCAAAATTCACTCTGCCTACGCCGCAGGCACGATAGTCCTCACACAGCACATAGAGAGGCAGCTGTCCTTCTTCATCCAGAATGGAATTCAGATGACGGATGGCTTTGATCTCCGCTGCGTCTTTCCGCGGGTCAAATGCCGGTTCTATCGTGCTCTTTCCAGTCTGATCCTCCACTGTGAACTTCACGCTCAGCAGCTGATAGAGGTACGGTGCTGTCTCTCCTAAGTCTATCAGATTGTATCTCATTCCCTTGAGATCTTTTTCCAGATTCTTGACCGCTTGTACCAGGATCTGCGGTGCTTCCAGGATCTGTTCCTGTGTCTCTGTATCAATGGTCACATATAACTCATAGGTCACTGTGACGATATAATCATGTCCATTATATGAAAATGCGCCTCTCGCATCATATTTTTCATTTTCATAGCTGGCAGCTCCTGCTGTCAGTGTGATCGTCTCCTGTTCTTCCCCGTCCGCCTCGATCACTGCGCTGGCAGGGTTCCATATATATCCATCTGCCGCATATGCTTTTGCATAGACGGTCTTTGTCTGATAATCCACGGCTACCAGATCTGTCTGGCCTTCTGTACCGTTCTGATACGGAACCGTCACCTGATAGTCCGCGCCTGTCTGTACTCCTCCACTCAGATATACAGCAGCCACTTTGTCACTCAGCTCATAATGTTTTGTGAGCACTCTCGCTGCATTGGAACTCCAGATATTCTGTTGTGTACTTGTCTCTGCCGCACTGACTGTCCCTGCAGATGTGCCGAGCAGGATTCCAATCGCCAGTGCTGCGATGCAGCGTGTCCATTTCTTCATACTGATAATTAACTCCCTTTGATATGGCAAGGGCATCTTATATAAGATGCCCCGCCAATATTCATTTTACCACTGCCAGAGGATCTGCAGATTCTCTGTGCCTGTCTGTCCGTTCATATCATCTTTGTGAAGCGCATTCCATGCGTTCCAACGTTTGATCACGAAGGTCACCTTCCTGGTTCCGCCGTACTCGCCGATACCAGTGATGGTTGCCGTAGCGGTTCCTGCAAAGAAGTTCTTCTTGTAGGTTACTACGTAATCTGTGCCCTCTTCCAGCTTCTTATTTCCAACATAAAGTGTTGTATGCAGGTTAGCAAGTACCTGATCCTCTCTGTTGTAGGTCACGTATCTCTCAACCCTGGTTACTTTCGCTTTGCTGATGCTGGTGCTGTACAGTCTGTAAGTTGCCTCTGCCTCTCCGGTGTATGCACCTGTACCTGTTACCTTCACCGTCATGAAGATCTCTTTCTCATCAGCGTTCATCAGAACTCTCTCGCCTGCCTGCTCACCATCTGCGGTGAAGTAGGTCACAGTCTTCAGATAATCTCTGCCTGCCGCCAGCTTCTTACCATTGACATCCCTCAGGACAACTTTCGTTGCGTAGTTGTTCTTCTTATCTTTGTACCGAACATCTGCTGCGGTTACGGTTACCTGGCTTAAGTCAGCCCGCTCGATCGTGTAGGTTCCAAGGATCGTTCCTGCGAAGTTTCCTCTTCCCTTGATCTGATACTGCGGTGCTTTTGCTGCAGTCTTGTCTGCCGGTACACTGGTATTCTTCCAGCTGATCGTATAATCTTTTCCGGCTGTCAGGGTCAGACCATTGTATTTCAGTCCGATCTCGTCTGCAGGTTTCACGCCGCCTTTTACATAAGTAACTGTCTCCGGAGCGTCTGTCAGAAGCTTGTCTGTCAGTGCTGCAGGCTGGATCTTGAAGGTCTTCTTCACTGTGCCTGTGTATTTGCCGATACCGGTGAATACAACAGTTGCAGTACCTTTGTTGATATTCTTCAGATAAGATACTTCGTAATCTTTGTCTACTTCCAGATTCGGTACGGTGTACTCATCCTCACCCAGAACGATCGGTCTTCCGGTGAAGGTCTTCTCTGTCACACCAAGACTTACCATCTTGCTGTTCAGCTTCTCACCGGTGATCTTGTAAGTCACGGTCTTGCTTCCGGTGAAGGACCAGTTCGCATTGCCATCGATTCCGGCTGCCTGATCGGTACCGGTGATCGTCACTTTTGCAGTTCCGATTGCATCATTGTTCTCATAAGTAACTTCGTAGTCTCTGCCTGCTTCCAACTTGATACCCTTATAGGTTACCTGAAGCTCCGGCTCGTTCCAGCTGCCCTCTCCATATACCTGGTTCGGAATCTTGGCTACTTTCACCTGAGACATCAGATGGCCTGCCATATACTGGGTTGCATATGCGGTTCCTGTGAAGTTCTTGCCCTTGCCTTCAATCTTAATGGTGTAAGCACCTGCTGCACTGTATGCACCACTTGTGGTGTCCGGATAGGACAGGGTATACTCAGATGCAGATACTTTCCTGCCATTCAGATACAGTGCCGGTTTTCCGTATTTTGCTTTCGTGGTAGTCGCCATGTTCACATCACGGATCTCAAGACCAACCTGCTCACAGTAGTCATCATCCAGATAAGAATCAAGCTCGATCTGGTTGATGGTAAAGTACCGATAGATCGTACCACTGTAGTTCTTTCTGAACTTGATCACTGCTGCCGGTGCTTTCAGTCTTGTATCGCTTGTGATCACCGGTGCCTCGCAAGCCCTGGTATTGTTGACATAGGATACGATGTAGTCAACCTTCGCCTGCAGTTTCTTCGTGCATTCATAGACACGAACCTGCGGCTTGATGGCTTTTCCTGTGTAATCCTGATCCTGGATCTGTCCAACCCAGAGGCCAAGACTCTTGTAGTAGTTCTCTGCTTTTACCAGGTCTGCGTAGTTAACTTCATTTACTTTTTCTTTTTCTTCATCGGTCAGTGCATCATATGCTTCTCTTGCTGCATTTACTTTCTCAAGCTCCTGCTCGCGGTTGTCAGCATTGAGGTTCTGATCGATCTTGCGGATCATATCGATCACTTTTCTGGCTGCTGAATAGTACTCGTCTCCGAAGAGGTTCAGCGTCAGGGATACTTTTACGTCGCCACTGCTTGCGGTGAACTGATGGGTGTAGCTTCCGTCTTTCTCCGGATCCGCTGCATTGCCCAGCGGTTTTGCCAGCAGTTCGTTGACTCTGTCTTTCTCAGAATCCGGAACGTAACGTTTTACTGCTTTGATCGCTTTGTAGATGATCTTCAGGAACGTCTGGTACTGCTGATTCAGTGTGTTCTGTGTCTCATCATCAAAGAGGTCTGTGATGTTCAGATCGATCAGCAGCTGTTTGAATCCATTGGTCTTGGCTGCTTCCATCAGGCTCACCAGTTTATCCAGTGATACAGTCTCGATCTGTCCTTCCAGATACTCGTCATATCCGGTTGCATCGTAGGTCTTCAGTGCATCAATGAGTTTGCCCTGTGCATCTGCATCGGTCTCATCTGCTGCCATAAGAATCGCTGCCACTTCCACATATCCGGAAGCGGATTTATCCTGATTTACAAAATCTGCTACCACGCTTACATCTGCTTTGATGTCAGCCTTGATCTTGCCATCTTCCAGACGGATGTTGCTTACGGATACTCCGTTGGTCTCTACGGAGAGGATCTTGCTCATCTCCTCATAGAGTTTTGCCATCTCTGCGGACGGTTTTGCAAATTTCACCGTAATGGTGTGAGTCTCTGTGCTTCCCGGTGCGATACCAAGAGCGATATGTGCATCGGATCCTTCACCGGTCACCTCTGCGGACAGGGTCCACGGTGCGGTTGTATATTCGTAACTGAACAGCGGTGTTCCATTGTTCAGTGCATAAGAGATGCTGTCATAATCGTTGAGTCTGTCATAGACATCTTTCAGAAGCCACTTGATACCGCTTGTGTTTACTCCGCTGATCAGTCCGTTCACCAGTTCATCTCTGCTGTTGTAGTCTTTCAGAATGTCATCCACTCTGATACCGTAGATCTCATTCTGCTCTACTGCCAGGGATGCATTTCCATAGAAGTTAAATACCAGGTCGGACAGGATATCTGCCATAGCTGCCTGCGGCTTCTCATCAATGGCATCCAGGAGATTCTCGCTCAGTTCCAGAGTGATGTTTCCATCTTTCTCTTTTACTTTGAAATACTGGTTCGTTACGGTACCATTCTTGTCCTGTACATAACCGCTCTGGAGATTCTCATCTGTCAGGGTTGTGGTGTAGGTTCCTGCAGTCGCACGTACTTTACCATAGAGAGAACCATTTACCTGTGCAGAGGTGGTGCTTCCAAGTGCAGAACCATCCACGATCCACAGTCCTGCTGTCTGTCCATCCAGATCAGCACTCAGTGTCTTGCCGTTCAGGTTCAGGATCGTTCTGTGAGATACCTTGATCTTTTCGTCGGTATCAACGGTATCCAGCAATACAGCTACGGTATCACCCTGCGCGTCTGCCAGAGCCTGTCTTAAGTCTTTGGTAAAGAACAGCTTGTCTGTTCCGGTTCTGCCGTTGTCAATGATCAGTGCCTGATACTGTTCAGTGTAGTTCAGTAATCTGATATCAACCGGTACGCTGATCTCGGTACTGGACAGCATCTTCAGTACAACGTCTCCGCCGTTCATGCTGCTGATCCGGTCAGCCATATCATAGGTCACTTTGAATCCATAGAGATCGCCGCGGCCGCTTTCATTGTTGTCCTCAATCTTCAGATTGGAGTCGTCATTGTTCAGGTATCCGCGAAGTACGCTGATCACACGGTTGATCAGTGACTCATAGGGGCTCAGGTCTGCATCTACATTCAGATCGTTAAGAGCCTGCTGAAGGACTGCACAATTGGTTCTCTCATCTTTGATGATGGGTTCCAGTTTTTCTCTCAGATATGCCACATGGCTTGCAAAGTCTGCATCATTGATATTGTCCAGGCTCACCTGATCCAGCATCAGCATTGCAGTCATATACAGGGTATATGCGCTGTCCGGGATCTGTCCATTCAGAACAACTTTGCCACCGGTCAGTCCTGCCATCACACCGTTATCTTTTGCAGCGTTCATGAATTTTCTGAGGGACTTCAGTGTCTTGGCTGCAGCACCACTGTCATCTGCCATTGTCAGATACAGAGGAATGCTGCTGTAATCTCCTGCTTCCTGGCTGGTACCCAGATGCAGATTGGTGGATGCGAAGATTCCGCCAAGGGATGCATCATCTGCGATCACACCTGTGGTCTGTGCTGCACTGCCATCGGAGATCTTATCTTTCATGGTCTCTTTGATCTTGCCATCTTCTGTGACAGTATCAATGATCGTGTTGTTGGTCACATCGCTGTGCAGGATCACATCAACGATAGACTGCGGATTGATCTTCATCTCATTATTCTCGTTCATGAATTTGAACTGATAATCAGATGTGGTCGTGGTGTATTTTCCACCGAATCCAATATAGTCATAGGAAGTAGAAGCCAGTGCAGTTGCAAGTGCGGTTACGAAATCTTTTGCACTTGTCTTGTTCACTTCTTCTTTATCCGGTACCACTCGTAAGATAATGGAATCATATTCTGCGCTTCCGTTTCTCTTAACCGGGATGAAAGCAACTCTCAAGTTTCCATTGCTGTCTTTCAGAGAATCTTCTTTCTTCAGCTTCTCATTCAGATTATCCACGAATGCTTTGATGTCTTCCCATTTCTTCTGAATGCTTATCCGTGTGATCGTGTAAGTCTGATCTGCGGAGAACAGGCGATCCAGCTGCTCTGCAGTGAAGGTATAAGATCCGGCTGCTTCTGCGTATACATCCACATCTTTGCCATCGATCGTGTAGCGATAATAGGTCTCATCACTGGTCTTTGCCGGTGCCGGAAGGGTTACGGTCATGGCATTGCCATATCTGAACGTTCCGATCTCGGTCGTCTGACCTTCTTCTGTGCTCTGTACCGTGTAGGTCTTTGGAGTATACTGTACGATATAAGTCTTACAGATGGTCTCGCCTTCAGCAAGAGTTCCCTCTGTATTATCTGTATAGGTCTTTACTTCATAGTAGTTCTCAGTTGCTTCTGTAAGTCCTGCTTTTGCTGCGAGAACAGATACTTTTGCAGTGATCGCTGTAATATCATCTGCATCTACTTTCTTCTCCGGAGTTTCTTCCGTATCAAACTGATATCTGTAAGTATCGGTCTGTACCAGTGCATCTCCCACCTGTACAGTAATCGCTACGGATCCGTTTCCAGATGCATCTTTATTTACCGCATTGTATACATTAAATCCAGCTGCAGCTCTTCCATCTGTTACATCTGTCGCATTCAGGGCAGCTGTTACCAGAGAAGTGAAGCTGTTCTCATCACTCATATCCATAGCCTCGTCTGCTGCCTGGAAGTCCAGAGCTGCAAGTTTGGTTCCGATGGATTTGATGGTATCCAGCTTCTGAGTTGCATTTGCAACATTGAACTGCTTCTCAGCGATGTCAAGTGCTTTGTTGATTCCCGGGTCTGCGGTGATCTTGTTCAGACAATCAGCCAGAAGTGCTGCCTGTGCTGCCATGACCTCAGACTTGCCATTCAGGTAATAAGCACTTACGGACCAGCCGTTGGCGTTGCATGCTTTCAGATAAGTGTACATGGCCGGCTCATTGCTGGAGCTGCTGTTCCATGCGCCGCCTTCTTCTTCACTCTTCAGTAAGATGTCAACTGCATTCTGACCATCTTCACTCTCCATCTGACCTTTGACGGTGCTTAGGATCGTACGGGTCATGAACTGGCTTACAGATTCCATATCGTCATAGATATCTTTTGCAGACTGAAGTGTGTTATTCTGTGCTTTTACTTTTGCACTCAACACTGCGGGAAGATTGATCCAGGTCTCCAGGTCTGCGCTGTCTGCTATCAGTTCCAGTTTATAGGTAACTTCTACGTAATCATAATTGCTGTTCCAGCTGTAGGTCGTCTTTCCATCTACAGTATCCGAAGTAACTGTAATATCAGAGGAACCTTTTCTCACGATAACTCCTGCCGGTTCCCAGCTTAAGCCGCGGACACCTGCATCATAGCTTCCAGGAGTCACACTGTATGTACCGTCAGATACGGTTACATCTCCGACTGCTGCTTCTGTCGGATAACGAAGGGTCTGGGTACTACTCTTCAATGCCGCGCTGGACAGAATTGCTTTCTCATCATCACTGAAATTGTAATCCTTGTCTTTTGCCAGCAGGCTTAAGATACGTTCTGTGATCTTGGCTGCTCCCATAGTCTTCGTGATCGTTACCGGCTCTGTGACTTTAATTACATCACCCTGATCATGATACTCACTCTGTGCAGCTTCTTCGGTGCCGGAGGTCACTACATAATCATAGTTCTTACCGGATACAGTACACTCGGTCAGTTTTACAAGACTTCCGAAATATACTTTCTTCTCAGTCTGGCTCTCGGTCTCACCGGTCTTATCAATGACTGTTACGGTCATGACTTTCGGCTGATAGCTGATCGTGTACTCAGCTGCTGTAGTATCGGTAATCTTATCCGGAACTGTCTCAGTCACTTCTCTGGTATACTGAGATCCTTCTGCTGCTGAGATCTCATATCCTGCAGTTTTCCAGGATTCCAGTGCTGTACCTTCAAGACCAGATTTTGTGATCTCAGAGAGTACATTTTTCTTAGCTGTGTTGGCAGCAAAGGTCATGTTCTGCTCTGCTGCTGTCAGCTCTTTGAGAGACAGGTCTTCGGTGCTGCCAGTAAGGGCGTCAAGGTCTGCCGCGTCATCACCAGCTACAGATGCTGCCACCGTTACTTTTACGCTTCCGGCTGACACATTGGCAGATACCGTTGTCTCGTATGCCAGCAGTGCTTCTGTATCGAAAGCCGGTGCTGTGATGTCTTCATCGATCACTGCATTTACCACATCATCCAGGGATGCATAGTCAATGCTGTCTGCATCTGCAAAGACATCATCAGCATCCAGAATACTCCACTCGCAGTCTTTCAGGCTGGTCAGTGCGCCGTCATCTCCTACCAGACTTTCCAGCGCATCATTCCAGTCGTCCAATGCGGTGCCGAATTCAGGTGCCACTGTGTGTACCTTACCTGACAGATTCTGCAGGTAATCATTGGAATAGAGTTCATACAGTGTCGTATAGGAATCTTCTGCCTGCCGTTTTACATCAGCGCCATGTTCCACCAGATATCCTACAGTACTGTCTTCGTCACACGCTTCCAGCATGGACTGAAGAGCAAGACTGTCATTGTTGCCTTCATACTCTGTATATAGAGTCTCAATGGCATCTGCTGCATCCGCATCCTCTACAAGTGCAATATTATCATTCAAAGTTGGAAGGGCATCCTGCACATCCGCAAGTGCATTCCTCATCGTTGTTCCTGTCAGAATCTTCAGATTGGATACTCCTTCTGCAAGTTCCACCGGGATGCTTAACAGTCGCTCCTGTTCTGCCTGTGAAACCTCAATATTCAGTTCATAAGAGATCTCCACTACATAGCTTTTGGCAGATGTTTTAAATGATGCAGATGCATCATACTCATCGCCTCCATAGGAAGCACTTCCTGCTGTAAGCTCGACGGTTGTCAGCTCTTTGCCGCTATTGTCAACCAGTCTGGCCTGTACCGGCATCCATGTCTGTCCCTGAGACATAAATTTCTTCGCATAGATCTTCTTTGCTGCAGAGTCGGTCGCCAGTAAGCTGGCTGACGTAGGTAATTCGATATTTGTATAGGAATCACCCTGTTTGATCACAGCATTCGTCAAAATCTCTTTTGCTGCGGAATTGGAATAATAATGGTCTGCTACAAGCTCTGCTGCTGTACCTGACCATGTACCGCTTGCCGCATCATAAGATCCTGTTGCTGCAAAACCTGTCAGATCGACGGATGTAAATACCATTGCAGCTGCCAGCACCGACGCCAGTGCACGGTTCACACATTTTCCATTCATATAGCCGTTCCTCCTGTCTTTTTTATCAGTAAAACTGATACATATTTCTCCGCCAGATCTTGACATAAATAAAGGGCGATGCCGGTTTTTTATACCCCCCCCCCTAAAAAATCACGGCAAAATCTGTCGTCAAAATATTATTTGGTTTTATTCTAGACTTCCTATATTACAATGTCAAGTTTTTAGTCACAATTTTTTCACATTTTCGACAAATTTTTCATATTATTTTCATGACATTTATATTATACTTTCGAGGATGGTCAGAACCTGTCCCTGTGCTGATTTTTGTAATTATTTTTCCTGTGTAGTTTGTCTTGCGCTTCCTCACAAAAAAGTGTAGAATGTTCACAACATTATATAAGGAAATAAAAATTCAGGAAACAAATGAAAAAGGAGACGATATGAGTAATAGTGTTATGATCATAGGAATCGCCGGGGGAACCGGATCTGGAAAGTCCACTTTCACCAACCGGCTGCGCGATGCCTTTCCGGATGATGTAGCTGTCCTCTACCACGATAATTATTATAAATGTCAGGATGATGTGCCGTTCGAAGAACGGAAGAAGGTCAATTATGACCATCCCGATTCTCTGGAAACAGATCTGATGATCCAACATCTGGAAGCTTTAAAAAACGGAATTGCTGTAGACTGTCCGGTCTACGATTACAGTATGCACAACCGTTCTGACAAGACCATTCACATTGAGCCAAAGAAGATCATTCTGGCAGAAGGGATCCTGTTGCTGGAAGATCCCAGACTCCGCAACATGATGGATATTAAAATCTATGTGGAAGCTGATGCAGATGAACGGATTCTTCGCCGTATTGTCCGCGACGTCAAAGAACGTGGCCGTGACCTGGATAATATTGTGGAGCAATATCTGACTACAGTTAAGCCCATGCATTATCTGTATGTAGAGCCCACCCGTGCGCTGGCAGATGTGGTCATCAACAGCGGCATGAATGATGTGGCCTTTGATGTGGTAAGATCCAAGATCCAGCTGATATTGGAGAAGGAATAGATCCAGATATTTATTTCTTGCATCTTATAGTAAGATGTGCTATATTGACGTTAGAAAAAGGAAAAGCCAGAGACATACGGCCTACCCTTTATGCTATTTGCGTAGTGCTTTACAGCACCAGCCGTTCACTATTAGGGTAGTGGGCGGCTATTTTTTTCTCCCAAAGACTGTGTAACACAGTCCTACGAGAGTGACAATGAAGATACCGATCTGGATCAAATCCGGATATGTAACGTACATTGGCATCCCTCCTTTCTTTTGTCTGGAGGGTGTACTCCTCCGAGGAGGGTAGGCCGCCTTTGTGTCTCTGACTTTCCTGTTTTTCAGTATATCATACGATTTCTGTTCTATCAATCTTTTATGAAGTTTTTTATTTTACTATCAGTGTTTATCTTTCTTAATGAACATAGCATCACCAAAGGAGAAGAAACGATATCTCTCCTTCACAGCCTCCTCATAAGCTGCCATGATCTTGTCTCTGCCTGCCAGTGCAGACACCAGCATCATCAGCGTGGATTCCGGCAGATGGAAATTGGTGATCAGACAATCGATCAGTTTAAACTGATATCCCGGATAAATGAAGATCTCCGTCCAGCCGCTGCCTGCTTTCAGGATTCCGTCCTCACCAGTAGCAGACTCCAGTGTCCTGCAGCTGGTCGTACCGACTGCAATGATCCGTCCACCATTCTTTTTTGTCTCATTGATCAGTTTTGCCTGATCCTCCTCCACCATATAGAACTCTGAATGCATATGATGTTCCAGTATATTCTCCACTTTCACCGGACGGAAGGTGCCCAGTCCTACATGAAGGGTCACATGGGCGATATTTACCCCCTTGTCCTTGATCGCCTGCAGAAGTTCCGGTGTAAAATGAAGTCCTGCAGTCGGTGCAGCTGCGGATCCTTCATGCTTTGCATAGACCGTCTGATAACGGTTCTTATCCTTCAGCTGATGTGTGATATACGGCGGCAGAGGCATCTGGCCCAGCTGATCCAGGATTTCTTCAAAGATTCCTTCATAAGTGAATTTGATCATACGGTTGCCGTCTTCGACCACATCCAGCACTTCACCGACCAGCAAACCATCACCAAAGCTGATCTTCGTACCTGGTTTTGCTTTCTTACCCGGTTTCACCAATGTCTCCCACACATCATTTTCATTTCTCTTAAGCAGAAGTACTTCAATGTGTGCATCCGTTCCCACCTTACTTCCCATAAGACGGGCAGGGATCACTTTCGTATTATTGACTACCAGACAGTCTCCTGGATTCAGATAATCAATGATTTCACGAAAAATATGGTGTTCGATATGTCCTGTTTCCTGATCCAGTACCATCAGTCTGGAACTGGATCGATCCTCCAGCGGATCCTGAGCAATCAGTTCCTGCGGAAGATCATAATAAAAATCATGTAAATTCATAGTATTCCTCTTTATTTCATATAGATTCCATACAGCTCCTGCATCTGCTGACGGATCATGTCTGGCCGCTGCTGCACAAAATCATAGATAACTTCAATATTCTGATCAATATTTTCCAGTGACATAGAATAAGTCGGATCCTGACTCTTCTTTTGTTCAATGTTAGCTTCCAGTTCCTGATCCCGCAGAGCTTTCAGTTGTTCTATGGCAGCAGTCACTTTTTCCTCTGTAAAATAGTTCTGGATACACTGTTCCAGGTAGTAGGCAAACCGTTCCTGCATGTCCGTGCGCTTCATCACTGCCGCAAACAGTTTATTGCCGTCCAGTGCATCCTGAATGCTTCTCCACTCTTCTGCTGGGGCATTGTAGAGATTGAATCCTGCCTCCATGTCATAATAAAGATATCTCCATCTTCCATCCTGCCGGTCTTCCCCATAGGCGTCTCCCGGCGAATAGTAACGGTACATCTTAATATTATTCTGCGGCCAGTCCCAGTTGGCGATATAGGTTTCAATGGCAAAATACTGCAAAAGATTTTCCACATCTACCAGCGAAGAAAATTCTTCGAATACAGTATCATCTGTCAGATCTTCAGATGCATAAGTCACCAGATCCTTATAATCTTTCTTCGCCTGCTGTTCCTTACGGTTCAGTTCTGCATCCGGTGTATCATCCCATACGGTCACGATCTCATAATAGCCGTCACCGGAAGTCCCATAATTGGCCTCCATATAGACTTCATCATAGACTTCCTGCATCCACTCACAGTTGTAATAGACTCCATTGAGGTACACAGCTATAGGTGCCACAGACTTGAAATCCACACCTTCGATCTGACTGATCAATGTCTGGAACAGTTCTTCACGAAACAAGGTCACTGCCTTATCTGTTCCATTATTTCTCAACACCAGCCGCTTATAGGCAGACTCCACTTCTCCTGTGGCTTTTCCTACATTATCTGAAAATAATGGATAATCAAATTCTGCCTTTCCATATTCATCCCGGGCATAGAGCTTCAGTGACTTCCGGTAGGACTGCCGGCTGGCATGACCAAATACCCGGATACCTGCATCCTGATCAATGACCCTCTCACCCTCCGGTGTCAGGATCTCAATATGGGCAGGACGTTCCCATGTTCTTCCTCTCTGGGTAAAATTAGCTGGCTGAGTCTGCAGATCAGGCTGATATTCCTCACTGGCCACATACTCATCCCGTATCTTACCTTCCGTCAGGATTCCATACTCATAATCATAAAGATTATATGGATCACTGGTCACACAGACAATGTATGTACTGTACCGCTCTTTCAGTGTCTGTTCATCCTTTGCATAAAAATAAGTACGGGTGAACAATTCTCCCCACTCACCAGAAGCCGGATGATACGCTCTGGCACGAACAGTCACAGACTGAACCTGATCACCCGATTCAAATACCAGAGGACCGCTGTAAAGTGCGCTATTCTCTGTGGAAGGTACACTTCCATCCGTACTGTAATAGACAGGATAGCCGCCCCTGGTGGTCAGTTCCAGTGTCAGATCTCCCACGTAAAAGGAATCCTCCTGGGAAGTCTGCACCACATCCGAATCTTTGTAGTAATCCGCCAGGCGCTGTGCGATCAGAAACCCGAACAGCAGAACAGCGGATGCTGCCAAAACTGCCAGCACCCGCGTAATTTTTCTGCGATCCATTACTGTCTAAGCTCCGCACCCAGTGCTTCCAGACCATTGAGGATCTTCTTCATAGAAGCAGAGATCTCTGTATCTGTAAGCGTCCGGTCTTTTGCACGGAAGGTCAGAGAATATGCAACAGATTTATAACCGCCTTTGATCTGAGAACCTTCGTAAATATCGAACAGTTCATAGTTCTCAAGAATCTGTCCGCCACGGACTGCAATCACTTCCTCAATCTGTCCTACCAGAACATTCTTCGGAACAACCATGGAAATATCTCTGGTCACAGCCGGGAATTTGGCAATTCCCTCATATTTACGATCAAAAGTTGCCATCGGAACAATAGACGGCATATCCAGAACAGCTACATAAGCTCTCTCTCCAATTCCATAAGTAGCTGCAACTGTCGGATGAACCTCACCCAGATATCCGATTACCGTTCCATCATAGATGATATTTGCCTGACGACCCGGATGCAGGAAAGATTTTCCAGCATTTGGATCATAAGTTTCTTTCAGATGCATACCGATCTTGTCAAGGAACTCCTCTACGATGCCTTTCATGGAGAAGAAGTCGCCATCGCCATACATACCAAGAGTAAACTGCATGCGCTCATCCGGCAGTTCAGTGAGCGGCAGGCTCTTTGGCAGATAAATATTTCCCATCTCATAGAGACGAACATTCTTATTTCTTCTGTTATAGTTAGTTGCCAGAGAAGTCAGCATTCCATTCAGAGAAGTAGTTCTCATAATAGAGAAATCCTCACCCAGCGGATTGGAGATCACGATTGCCTGCCGCTCACGTGCATCCTCCGGCAGAAGCAATTTATCAAATACCTTCGGGCTTTCGAAGCTGTAGGTCATACCCTGTGAGAAGCCGCAGAACTCGGCGATATCTCTTGCCACTGCTTCAATTCTCAGATAGAACGGAAGCTTGCCGGTGGTTGCCTCTCCTCTCGGAAGCGTAGTAGGGATATTGTCATATCCGAAGAAACGAGCCACTTCCTCTGCCAGATCTGCAGTGCGGAACAGATCCTGACGGAAGGTCGGAGCTACGATCTCGTTGGTCTTCTCATCATATTCCAGTTCGATCGGTTTGTAATACTCCAGCATCTGCTCTTTGCTGATGTCGGTTCCCAACAATGCGTTGATGCGGTCTGGCTCAAAGGGAATGCGAACCGGTTCTCTCTTCACTGGATAAACATCAACGGTTCCGTTTACCACATCTCCTGCATCCAGCTCCTCGATCAGCTGGCAGGCACGATCAATAGCTGCCTGTGCATTGTTCGGATCCAGTCCTTTTTCAAACTTACCGGAAGCATCTGTACGAAGTCCTACACGCTTGCTGGACAGACGGATGTTGGTTCCGTCAAAGCAGGCTGCCTCGAACAGCATGGTCTTTACATCATCTGTGATCATGGAGTTCTCACCACCCATGATACCAGCCATACCGACTGCTTTCTCACCGTCGCAGATCATCAGTACATTTTCATCCAGTGTACGCTCCTGTCCATCCAGAGTCACGAATTTCTCATCGTGAGCCGCACGGCGGACAACGATTTTTTTATCTGCGATCTTATCCAGATCATAAGCATGCATCGGCTGGCCATACTCTTCCATTACGTAGTTGGTAATATCAACCACATTATTGATCGGACGGATACCTACGGATGCCAGTCTTCTCTGCATCCATTCCGGTGACGGAGCAAGACGGATATTTTTTACCACTCTGGCACAATATCTGGAACACAGATCATGATCCTGCACTTCTACTTTAATATAATCATTCACATCACCGCCGCAGCCTTTTACATGAACTTCCGGAGCCTTGAACTCCTTATGGAAGGTAGCAGCTGTTTCTCTTGCAAGGCCAAGCGTACTGTAGCAGTCCACACGGTTGGAAGTGATCTCGAACTCAAACTCCACATCATGAAGTCCCAGTACTTCAATGGCGTCTGCTCCTACTTCAGCAGTCTCCGGGAAAATGTAGATACCGTACTCCGGTGCTTCCGGATACATATCTCTGGTGGAACCCAGCTCCTCAATAGAGCACATCATACCGTTGGATTCGATTCCGCGAAGTTTACCTTTCTTAATACGGATGCCGCCAGGTGTCATCTTGCCGTCATGACCGCCTGCCACACGTCCACCGTCCAGAACGACCGGAACCTTGTCCCCTTCTTTGACATTCGGAGCACCTGTAACGATCTGGATCGGAGATTCCTCTCCAATATCTACCTGACAGATGATCAGCTTATCTGCATCCGGATGTTTCTCAATCTTCTTGATCTGTCCGATCACGATTTTCTCCAGATCGGCATCCATTTTTGTAAATCCTTCCACCTTGGAGCCTGACAGGGTCATAGCATCGGTGAATTCCTGTGCAGTCACCTCAAGCTCCGGCACATATGCTTTTATCCATGATAAAGATGTATTCATCTTTGTAATCCTCCTTAGAACTGTTTTAAGAATCTGATATCGTTTTCATACAGCAGTCTCATATCATCGATCTCATATTTCAGAAGAGCGATTCTCTCAAGACCTACACCAAATGCAAAACCGGTGTACTCATTCGGGTCGATGCCGCACATTTCAAGTACATGCGGATGTACCATACCACAGCCAAGGATCTCGATCCAGCCGGATCCCTTACAGAAACGGCAACCTTTTCCACCACACTTAAAGCAGCTTACATCTACCTCTGCACTGGGCTCTGTGAACGGGAAATGATGCGGACGGAATTTTGTCTTCGTGTTTTCTCCAAACAGCTCTTTTGCAAACTCTTCCAGAGTTCCTTTCAGGTCAGCAAAGGTAATATTCTTGTCGATAACAAGACCTTCGATCTGATGGAAGGACGGAGAATGAGTCGCATCCACTTCATCCGAACGGAATACACGTCCCGGAGAGATCATACGGATCGGCAGCTTGCCTTTTTCCATGATTCTTGCCTGTACCGGAGATGTCTGAGTACGAAGCACAATGTTCTTGTTAATATAGAAAGTATCCTGCTCATCCTTTGCCGGATGATTTGCCGGAATATTCAGTTTCTCGAAATTATAAAGGTCATACTCTACTTCTGGTCCTTCGATCACTTCGTAGCCCATACCAATGAAGATACGCTCTACTTCTTCCAGTGCGATGGTGTTCGGATGACGATGACCTACGTTATTCTTCTTAGCCGGAAGGGTTACGTCGATAACTTCTGATTTCAGTTTTGCATCCAGAAGAAGCTTATCCATATTTTTTTTCGCCTCTTCCATAACCTTCTCAATCTCAGCTCTGGTGTCGTTTACCAGTTGACCAAAGACCGGGCGTTCCTCCGGAGCCACATCCTTCATACTCTTTAACAGTGCTGTCAGCTCACCTTTTTTTCCAAGTACAGAGACTCTCACATCATTGAGAGATTCCGGATTCTTTGACTCTTTGATCCGGGCAATTGCCTCTTCTTTGATCTTCTGCAATCTTTCTTTCATGTTGAAACTCCTTTTCTACTACATAGATTTATCGGACGGTTCTGGAACTTTCCTTGTTTCCTATACGATAAAAAAGCTCCGCCCCTCAAAAGGGACGAAGCTTATAATCCGCGGTACCACCCTGCTTTCCGGCTATGCCGGACACTCATAAAACTGCATAACGTGCAGTAACACGTCATCCCCTACTCTATCTGTTCAGGAATGCTGCTCCGGTGTGAACTTCGACCTTTCTGCCTGAACCTGACCGGGCTTCCAGCCGCTGACCCAATCTCTCTGATGGAAAACAGAATGCTACTTGCACCTTCTTCGCATTTGAAATATCTTTTTCTACTATAGCACAGATTTTTTGAAAGTCAAGAGGGTTTCCTACTCAACCGTCACACTTTTTGCCAGATTTCTTGGCTTATCTACATCCAGTCCCTTTGCCACGCTGACATAATATCCAAGCAGCTGCAGCGGGATCACAGCCAGACTGCCCACAAAATGTTCATCCACTTTTGGCACATACACAGCGAAGTTCACCTGATCTTCCACCTCATAATGTCCATAGGTCGTCAGCCCCATCAGATAGGCTCCCCTGCTCTTACACTCCAGCATATTGCTGATGGTCTTCTCATACAACTCATCCTGTGTGAGAACTCCAATGACCAGCATTCCCTGCTCAATCAGACTGATCGTTCCATGCTTCAGTTCTCCTGCCGCATATGCCTCTGAATGAATATAGGAGATTTCTTTCAGTTTGAGACTTCCTTCCAGAGAGATCGCATAATCAATTCCACGTCCTACAAAGAATACATCATGAGCATTGGCATACTTTGCCGCAAACCACTGAATCCGTTCTTTATCCTCCAGAACCTTCTCCATCTTCTCCGGAATCGATAACAATTCAGAAATATAAAAGCTATACTGCTCCTCTGTGATCTTCTCCCTCACCCTGGCAAACTGCACTGCCAGACAATACATCGCTGCCAGCTGTGCACTGTAAGCTTTTGTGGTCGCTACAGAGATCTCCGGTCCTGCCAGTGTATACAGCACATGATCTGCCTCCCGGGCAATACTGCTTCCAACTACATTGACAATCGCCAGGGTAGCAAGCTTCTTCTCCTTTGCAAGCCTCAATGCAGCCAGGGTATCGGCGGTCTCTCCAGACTGACTGACCACAATGACCAGTGCCTTCTGGTTCAGTGGCATCTTCCGATAACGGAACTCTGATGCAAGCTCCACACGTACCGGAATATCTGTCAGATCTTCCAGCACATACTGTGCGGCCATTCCCACATGCCATGCAGAACCACAGGCTACTATATAGATCTGCTCATATTTGTTCAGATCCTCATCACTGATCTGCATCTCCTTAAAATCGATCCTGCCGTCTTTTACAACGGAATTGAGCGTATCCCTGACAGCTTTTGGCTGCTCATGGATCTCTTTCATCATAAAATGCTCAAATCCTGCCTTCTCTGCAGCCTCTGCATCCCATTTGATCTCGGTTGTCTGCTTCTCAATCTCATCACCATCCAGATTATAAAAATGCGCTTCTCCTGGTGTCAGTTTCGCAAACTCCAGATTGCCGATATAGTATACATTTCGGGTGTATTTCAGGATTGCAGGCACATCAGATGCCACATAAGTCTCCCCGTCAGCGATACCGATGATCATGGGACTGTCTTTTCTTGCTACCCAGATCTCCCCCGGATAATCACGGAACATAAGTTCCAGTGCATAGGAACCACGTACACGCACCATGGTCTTTGCGATTGCATCGATGGGTCCTAAGTTATATTTTTTGTAGTAATAATCCACCAGCTTGATCACCACTTCTGTGTCCGTCTGGCTATAGAAAGTGTAACCATGCTTGAGCAGCTTCTCTTTCAGTTCTGTATAGTTTTCAATAATCCCGTTGTGGACTCCAACCACTTCTGATTCCACCTCGCCGGAGCCAGATCGCAGACAATTTCCTGACACATGCGGATGGGCATTAACCTGACTGGGTTCCCCGTGGGTCGCCCAGCGCGTATGTCCAATACCACAGGTTCCTTTCAAAGTCTTTCCGCCATCTGTCTTCTCTGCCAGATTATTCAGCCTTCCTTTTGCCTTCACAACCTGTGCCAGTGCCTTTCCATCCCTGACAGCCAGTCCGGCCGAATCATATCCTCTGTATTCAAGCTTTGACAACCCATCCAGAAGAATCGGTGCTGCCTGTTGCTTACCTGTAAAGCCTACTATTCCACACATATATCATTTATCTCCTTTTATTCTGTCTGTCCTATCCTGTCCAATCCATCCATTATGCGTGATTCTGTCCCTCGTCCACTCCTTCCGTGCTTTCTTTTGTAAACATGATCTTCAGAGTCAGGAAGATCAGTTTCATATCCAACAGTACTGAATAGCTTTCAATGTACATCAGATCCAGTTTCAGTTTATCCAACGGTGTCGTATTGTATTTTCCATAAATCTGAGCATAGCCGGTCAGCCCTGCCTTCACCTTCAGCCGATAAATAAACTCCGGCGTCTCCTTGCAGAATTCTTCGATATACTGCTGCCGCTCCGGTCTGGGACCTACAATACTCATATCGCCTTTTAAAATATTCAGAAGCTGCGGAAGTTCATCCAGACGGGTCGCACGGATAAACTTACCTACCTTTGTAATACGACTGTCATTTTTTGAGGAGAACTGCGCTCCATTCTTCTCCGCATCCACGATCATGCTTCGAAATTTGTAAATATAGAATTTTCTTCCATTCAGTGTCACACGCTCTTGTTTGAACAGTGCCGGACCATGATCCTCCAGCTTGATCGCAAGCGCAGTCAGCAGCATAAACGGGGAGGCCACTAAAAGCATACATCCGGAAATGATCACATCCATGGCTCTCTTCATCACGCGCTGTTCAAAAGAGATTCCAGAATTTCTTAGAAGCAGAAACGGAGTATCAAATGAATGCACCCTGTCTGCTCCTCTCAGAAGCAGGTCAGAGATCTCTGGAGCCACATAAATACGGATGGATTTCTCATAACAGAATTTTACCAGATCATTGCGCTTCTGCTCTTCCAATCCATAGAGCATCATGGCATCGCAATCCTGCACCTCCTGCTGAAGCTTTACCAGCGGCTCTGCTGCTGACACACATCTGGTAACCGTATAGAGATCCTTTCGTCCGGATAACTTGCGGATCAGATTTTCTTTATACGCCATATCACAGATCAGAAGCAGCCGCTTCGGTGGAAACATCTTTTTGAAAATTCCACCTGACAACTGATTGATCAACATGATCACCACCAGATCTGCCGCACTCATTGCCAGCATAGGCCAGATGGTCGGAAACGGAAAACGTCCCACAACCATAATGATTTGAATATACATCAGTGCATTGGCAATGATGGTTCCCAATGTCTGTGACAGAATCAGCTGCCCCTTTTTATAATATGCGTATTTGGTTCCTCCGTACAGATATACAAAGACGATCAGATAAAGCACGTAGAAGCCGATCATCATCCAGTTACCTTTGTTAAGGAACATGGTCACACGCAGTTCACGATACACCTCATCCCATACATATACAAAGAACAGAGTCTCTATAAAAATCTCTATTCCTGCAATCCCAAGACGCAGCAGCCTCTTGTACTGATCAAATTTATCCATTCGTATATTTCCTTTCATCCCAATGTCTCTATATTTTACCATTGCATGGCAAAAACATCAAGGGAAAGCCATTTTCCTTATCATCTGACCACGCTCACCCGCTTCTCCCTCCAGCAATTGATCTCCATGCCGATCAGCACAATATACATGCCGAAATACAGCCAGAACATGAACAGGATCAAGGTTGTCAGACTGCCATACATACTGTATGCATTTCCATACTGTACATAGATGGAAAATCCAAAGGAAAATAAATACCATCCCACAGCCGCTGCCAGAGCTCCAGGCACCTGATCAAGAAATCCTGATCTTCGATTCGGCAGCATACTATAAAGTGCCGCGAAGAAAACTGTCAGGATCGCCAGCATCAGAAACAGCCGGAAAGACAGAATGATTCTGGTAAACACCGCCACAAACGGAATATATTTTACAAGCCACAGATGAATGGAATCACCAAAAACTACCAGCACCAGCGATACCATGATGATTACCACAAACAACAGTGCAAAGACAGCTCCTCTGAGCCGCATCAGCACATAGTTAGGATTTTTATCCACTCTGCAGATCGCATTAAATCCACGGTTCAGTGCCATAAAGCTCTTTCCAGCGGACCAGATTGTTACAACTGCTGACAATGATACCGTTGCCACTGTACGACTGAACATTTCGTCAATAATACTCAACATCCAGCTTTGGAATCCCTGCGGCACCAAATGCTGGATCAGACTGTAAAAATCTGCTTTTCCAATTCCGGTAAACTGGATCATGGACAACAAAAGGATCAGAAGCGGGATCAAAGACAGCATAATAAAATAAGCTGCCTGCGCCGCATAAGCTGATACGTGATTGTCCGCAATATTTCTCTTTATTTCCATGATCATGAATATCAGTCGTCTCATTCATGTATCCTTTCCTCGTAAAATCGACATGCTCTGTGGCAGTCAATCTGTATCTTACCTTGTTTCAGCAGAAAATTCAAGAAATTCCTGCCTCCATTCCTCTCCGCTGCAGAAACAGGATTCCGTGATTTCATCCTTACTCCATCGTTGCCAATGTTACATTCCGATAAAAATAATCAAGGATCGTCAGATAATCCTTTCCCTGCTCCGCCAGAAGTCTGGCTCCGTTCTGGCTCATGCCTGCTCCATGACCCAGACCTCCTCCCGTCACCGCATATCCAGTTACCTTTCCATCGGTCTTGGCTTGTGTCAATATAAAATATCCACTGGGAAGAAGGTCTCCCCCTCTGGTGATCGTCCCATCATTTTTATGTATGATGCCTCCCGGCAACCCCAGCATCAAACGGATATTGTATTCATATTTGATTTTCAATGTTCCTTCGCTCCCAGTCAGCAGAAGCTCCTGCGCTGCACCGCCTGCATTCCGCGACAGGATCTGCGCTTCTGTAATCGTTCCAATCCCCCTATGTCCGACGTTTTCGGATGGCCGCACATACTGATCTCCATCCTTTATAAGGATCCCATCTCCGGTCTTCGCAAGCCTGACTGCCATCCATTTCTCCACATTTTTCTGAATCTGAGTAAATGGCACTTCACAGTTCCACCGGTACCATGGTTCACTGATTTCCAGATCTCCTGCACGTTTGGTCCTGATCCATGCGGCAAACGTTTCTTCATCCGTCAAATCCTTTTCTGAAGTTGTCTCATTGACAAACCTGCTGCAAAGGTACGGACTGTTCTCTGTATTACCTTCCTCCCAGATAGCTTCATCTGTTGTCACTCCACAGGAAGTTGCAAAATAATATGCCTTTACCGGATACTCCTGATAAAGAAGGATCTGTCCCGCCGTCTCCTCCACTGCCTGATCCGTGGAGTTCTGACTGTCGATCTTGTGATAGACCTGATATGAAGTACTGTCATCCACATGGGCTTCATATTCCGGATAAGCATATTCCTGCATCTGCCAGACTGCATAGGTTCTGGCGCAGACAGCCTGTGCTTTCAACGCTTCCAATGCATAGGAAGCCGGCATCTCGCTGGGAACCACAAACCGAAGATATTCCTCCAACGGTACTTCATTGACAATGACCCACCCTTGCGGCTCCTCATAGTAATCAAGTTCTCCCGGATATCCTTCCCCTGCATCTTTTTCCTTATGATAAATACTGCCATCCTGATCCAGCAGGAGAACACGAATCTTTGCATCCCTCCCCGGAGATGTCCATATTTTTTCCTGTCCAACAGCTTCCCCTGGCTCTTCGCCGCCTTCCTCTTCTGATATCAGTAATTCTTCTCCTGTCTCTCCTTTTCTATCCGGATCTCTCCTAAGTGCCAGAATCATCAGAACCCCTGTCATACACAGCAGAATCAATGTCTTTACTTTCAGTCTGCTTCGATACATGTTCCACCTCCCACTGACACCGGCTTACAATACAGAGTCATCTGCACCTATCAGAGTTCGCCATGTCGCATAAATAAAGAAAGGGTACTGCAATCTGCAGTACCCGTAATCTTCTGTTTCCCAAAGTGCCGTTCCCTGTATTTTGACGCCTAGCCAAAGCTAGGTGGGTAACCTCAACAGAGCTTTCAGCCTTCCCCTGGCATCCAGCGATGGACGGAGGCTTGACATCCGGCCTGCGATTTTGGAATCCCATAAACGTAAATGTAGGTTCAAAATAACAGGGCTCTCGAACACCCCAGGAAATTCATAACCATAGTATACCCTATTTTTTTGTTTTTGACAACTCTAATGTGTAATCTCTATGCTCCATTGTATGGTCTTTCCTGATATTTTATTCATCTGTTTATTACCAGCATCTGATTTCTGACCAGTACATATAAAAAGGGACACTGCATAGCAGTGTCCCAATAGGTACGATAAAATGTACAATTACAGCTGCGGACCAGCAGATACAAGTGCTTTTCCGTCTGCATTGCTCTCATATTTAACAAAGTTTTTCTGGAAACGAGCAGCCAGATCCTTTGCTTTCTCCTCCCACTGAGCAGCGTCAGCGTAGGTATCTCTCGGATCAAGGATTGCCGGATCAACTCCCGGAAGCTCAGTCGGAACTTCAAAGTTGAAGAACGGAATCTTCTTGGTCGGAGCGGTCAGGATAGCACCATCAAGGATTGCATCGATGATACCACGGGTATCTTTGATGGAGATACGTTTTCCGGTTCCGTTCCATCCGGTGTTAACAAGATAAGCTTTAGCGCCACTCTTCTGCATTTTCTTAACCAGCTCATGAGCATATTTGGTCGGATGCAGCTCAAGGAATGCCTGTCCGAAGCATGCAGAGAAGGTCGGGGTCGGCTCAGTGATTCCACGCTCGGTTCCTGCAAGTTTTGCAGTAAATCCAGAAAGGAAGTAGTACTCAGTCTGCTCCGGAGTCAGGATAGATACCGGCGGAAGTACGCCAAATGCATCAGCAGACAGGAAGATTACGTTCTTAGCATCCGGAGCTGCGGATACCGGACGAACGATCTTCTCGATATGGTTGATCGGATAAGATACACGGGTATTCTCGGTTACGCTCTTATCAGCGAAATCGATCTTTCCGTCTTTGTCAAGAGTAACGTTCTCAAGAAGAGCGTCACGTCTGATTGCATTGTAGATATCCGGCTCAGACTCTTTATCAAGGTTGATAACTTTTGCATAGCATCCGCCCTCGAAGTTGAATACTCCGTTGTCATCCCAGCCGTGCTCGTCATCACCGATCAGAAGACGTTTCGGGTCGGTAGACAGAGTAGTCTTACCAGTTCCGGAAAGTCCGAAGAAGATAGCGGTGTTCTTTCCATCCATATCTGTGTTTGCAGAGCAATGCATAGAAGCGATGCCCTTCAGCGGCAGATAATAGTTCATCATGGAGAACATACCTTTCTTCATCTCTCCGCCATACCAGGTATTTGCGATAACCTGCTCACGGGTAGTGATGTTGAACATAACTGCGGTCTCAGAATTCAGACCCAGCTCTTTGTAATTCTCAACTTTAGCTTTGGATGCGTTGTAAACAACGAAATCCGGCTCAAAGTTCTCAAGCTCTTCAGCGGTCGGCTGAATGAACATATTGGTTACGAAGTGTGCCTGCCAAGCTACCTCTACGATGAAACGGATAGCCATACGGGTATCTTTGTTAGCTCCGCAGAATGCATCTACAACATACAGTTTTTTGTTGGAGAGCTCTTTCTTAGCCAGCTCTTTTACAGCCTCCCATGCTTCCTGGGTTGCCGGATGGTTGTCATTCTTGTACTCGTCGGAAGTCCACCATACAGTGTCCTTAGAGTTCTCATCCATAACGATATATTTGTCTTTCGGGGAACGTCCAGTATAGATACCGGTCATTACGTTCACAGCACCAAGCTCGCTGACCTGACCTACTTCAAATCCTTCCAGACCCGGTTTGGTCTCTTCCTCGAACAGAAGCTCATAAGACGGGTTGTGTACGATCTCAGTTGTTCCAGTAATACCATACTTAGTTAAATCAATTTTTCCCATGTTTTACTATACCTCTTTCTTTTAGTATATCTTTCGACTTACGCTGAAAAAAATCTCTCTTTCCGACCAGACTCAGAAGTATGAAATTCTTTTCTTTGTTGCGATGCAGGAAATCAAGCATTTCCCACCTCGCATATTATCCCATCTCGTCAAAAAAAAGTCAATATTAAAAATACGTTTAGAAATATTTTTTCGTTGCATTTCTGGTCTGAATTCCATACCAGATCAGGGTTCCGATCAACGCCACCATCATAACCCAGTAAAGGCTCATAATGCTGACCACATAAGTATTGATCAAAGAAACCACTCCATAGAGGATCATCACACCTGCCAGTGTGGACAGCTTCGGTGCCATGGATGCTGCATATGCACCCAGATCTTTACAGGTATTCACATCCGTCTCCTTGAACACAAGAAATGTCTTGATGATCTTCCCCTTTGTCTTCAGCACATAGGCTGCATACAGTGCATATACGCCACATACTAGGATCACAATGTCCATAATTGACCATGCATCATTCATTCTGTGTCACCTCTATTCCACACCGAGAAATGTCTTTACTGTCTGTTCCATATCAGCTGCATCGCAGACTGTCTTATGACGGACCGGAGCGGTACGGATCTCTTCAATGGCATTCGGCACATCCACGCCGGAGATCTTGTTGAGCTCGTCCACCAGATCAAAATCAGACATAGAGCCATACTTTTCTTTGTCGATAGCTTCCATCACACTTCTGGTAAATTTATACGGGCTTGCGGTAGATGCGATCACCGTCTTAGTCTCATCCTTAGTGTCTGCCACATATTTTTCATAAGCACAGGAAGCTACTGCCGTATGCGGGTCCAGCACATAACCGGTATCTCCGTATACCTTTGCGATCTTCTTAGCAGTCTCATCTTCAGATGCATAATATCCGCAGAAATCATGAAGCTGTGCACGCATCTTATCAGTGATCTCGTATTTACCCTGCTCAGATAATGCTTTCATCAGCTCCTGATCCTTGGAAGCGTCTGCTCCGGCAATCCGATAGATCAGTCTCTCCAGGTTGCTGGAGATCAGAATATCCATAGACGGAGATGTGGTCAGGATAAATGGTCTGTTTCTGTCATACTCTCCAGTGCGGAAGAAATCATACAGAACCTTGTTGTCATTGGAAGCACAGATCAGCTTTCCGATCGGTATTCCCATCTGCTTTGCATAATAAGCTGCCAGAATATTTCCAAAATTACCGGTGGGGACAGTCACATTGATGGTCTCTCCATCTTTGATCTCATCGCTCTCCAGCAGTTTTGCATAAGCATATACATAATAAACGATCTGAGGAACCAGACGTCCGATATTGATGGAGTTGGCACTGGAAAACTGATATCCTGCCTGATCAAGTTCCTTTGCGAGCTCCTTGTTTCCGAAGATTGCCTTGACGCCGCTCTGGGCATCATCAAAGTTTCCATGAATACCGACTACAAATGTATTATCCCCTTTCTGGGTCACCATCTGCTTCTCCTGGATCGGGCTGACACCATTCTTCGGGTAAAATACGATGATCTTTGTTCCCGGCACATCTGCAAATCCTGCCAGTGCTGCCTTTCCAGTGTCCCCGGAGGTTGCAGTCAGGATCACAATATCATTTTTCACCTGATTCTTCTTCGCTGCAGTAGTCATCAGATACGGCAAAATAGAAAGTGCCATATCCTTGAATGCGATGGTCGCCCCGTGGAACAGCTCCAGATAGTAAGCATCCTCCACCTTTGCCAGCGGTGCGATCACGTCTGTATCGAACTTTTTGTCGTATGCACTGTTAATACAGTACTTCAATTCTTCCTCGGTATAATCGGTGAGAAAGAGCTTCATCACCTCATATGCGGTCTCCTGATAAGTCATTCCGGCCAACTGCTCCATGGAACAGGTAAGCTTCGGAATCGAATCCGGAACAAACAGTCCTCCATCTTCAGCCAGACCCTGAAGGATCGCTTTAGATGCAGTCACAGGTTCTTTTGCGCCTCTGGTACTTCTGTATAACAATTCCATATCTACATTCCTCTTTCTGTGTTTGCTGTTATTATTTTGCAGTTTACCACAGGAAAGAAAAAAAAGAAAGAGGCTTTCCGCCTCTTTCTTCACTTACATGGTATAAAATATATGATTTCCATGTTCCAGCACACGGGAAAGCTTCTGATCAAACCATCCGCTTCTGCTTCTTACTGAGCGGAAAAACAAAGCTCCCTGAGAAATATCTTCTCCATTCATCACTCTTGCCACCGCATCAATGGTCCCCTGAGATACATTCACTGTATCGATCCGACCGTCGGATACGGGTGAAAACTGCGCTGTTCCATCCTGTCTCTGATAGACGACTTCCGTGACCGTGTTTGGAAAATACCCATTTCTCACACGATTCATCACTACATTTGCAACCAGCATACGACCCTCTGTGTCTTCACATCCAGCCTCTGCTTCCACAATCTTCAGAAGCACCTGATACTCCTGATCTTCCAGACTAAAACTATTTCCTGTCAAAGCTTCCGGTGTCTCTTCCACGACCACCTGCTCTGCAGTTTCCTCTGTGGGTATTTCTGTTTCGACGTTGTCTTCCGTAACGACCTCATTCTGGATCGCTTCAACCAGCTCTCCGGAAAAAGTGTCTTCTGCAGCATACACAGTCAGTGTGCCAATACCGCAGGAACCGGTGGGTGTCACACCTGTCAGGAGTAGTCCTCCAAGAACCAGTGCTGTACCCAGATAGCATCTACGCATACATACACTCCTTTTCTGTTTTCCTTTATCCGGCTTCTTTACCGGAAACCAGACGGACATTTGTGTTTTGTGGGTTATCGTCCGCCGCGTTACAGTTTGGCATTATAGACCGGGACAATCTGGAAAGTCAATACAATTATTACAACTTTGTTAACTATTATGAACTAAATTTTTCATTTTTATGACAAATCGAATAAAAAAAGAACGCTTTTCACAGAATTTCATGAAAAGCGTTCTCAAATTTTGTAAAAATATTACTTAACAGAATGATTAATCGCTGTTAATAATGCATCAATGGATGCACGGATAATATCCGGGTCAATGGCTGCTCCCCAGTGGATTTTACCGTTCGGAGTCTCAATTCCTACATATGCGATTGCACTGGAACTGGAACTCTTGGTAAGTGCATGCTCCTGATAAGTAACCAGTTTGTAGTCAAATCCATAGGCTTTTTTCAGTGCATTGCTGACTGCATTCAGACGTCCGTTACCGGTTGCACTGGTAACTTTTTTCTCGCCCCTGTAACATGTGGTAACCCCGGTAGTAATACCGTTTTCCTGTTTGAAATGTACCTCGGTGATCTGATATGGCTCCTTGATTCCGACAAATTTGTCGAGAAATACGCGATAAATTTCTTCCGGCATAAGCTCTTTGTTCTCCACATCAGAGACTGCTTTGGCAGCATATCCCATAGCTTCACGCATCTTAGGCGGCATTACCAGACCATAGTTGCGCTCCAGAATATAGCCTACGCCGCCCTTTCCGGACTGGCTGTTGATACGGATCACGTCTGCATCGTAGCTTCTTCCAACATCGGTCGGATCGATGGGCAGATACGGTACTGTCCAGTGATCCGGATGTTTCTCGTCGATCCACTTCATTCCCTTTGCGATCGCATCCTGATGAGAACCGGAGAATGCAGCAAATACAAGCGCACCGCTGTACGGATTTCTCTCATTGACTTTCATGCCGGTAAAATGCTCATATCCGTCACAGATCTTGGTCATATCGGAGAAATCAAGCTCCGGATCCACACCCTGTGCATACATATTCATAGCCACTGTTACAATATCCACATTACCAGTACGCTCACCATTGCCGAACAGAGTACCTTCCACACGGTCTGCACCTGCCAGAAGTCCCATCTCTGTGTCAGCTACGCCGCATCCTCTGTCGTTATGCGGATGCAGAGATACCAGCACATTTTCTCTGTATTTCAGATGTTTGCACATATATTCAATCTGCTGTGCATAAACATGCGGCATGGAATGCTGTACCGTTACCGGCAGGTTGATGATCGCCTTTCTGTCTGCGGTCGGTTTCCATACTTCCAGAACAGCATTACATACTTCCAGTGCATATTCCGGTTCCGTTCCGGTAAAGCTCTCCGGGCTGTACTCAAAACGATAATCAGCACCAGCTTCCTCCGTCAGCTGTTGCAGAAGTTTTGCTCCTTCTACGGCGATCTGAAGAATCTCTTCCTTTGATTTGCGGAACACCTGCTCTCTCTGGGAAAGAGACGTGGAATTATATACATGAACGATTGCATTCTTCACACCTTTCAGTGCTTCAAAGGTCTTTCTGATAATATGCTCACGAGCCTGCGTCAGTACCTGCACAGTTACATCATCCGGAATCAGATTCTGCTCGATCAATGCCCTTAAGAACTCATATTCCGTCTCAGATGCTGCCGGGAACCCAACCTCGATCTCCTTGAATCCAATCTTGACCAGCATCTGGAAAAAGTCCAGCTTCTGCTGAAGTGTCATAGGCACAACCAAAGCCTGGTTACCATCTCTCAAATCTACACTACACCATACCGGGGCATGATCTACATACTCCTTGTCTGCCCAGTCCATGCATCTTTCTGGCGGCATAAAATACTGTCTGGTATACTTCTTGTAATTCATCATTGTCTTTTCTCTCCTTTTGTGTCGTAAAGTGTTTGGCAGTCATTCAGAATCTTATGAAACATGTACATGGTTCTGAATCGTTACATTTTCACGAAAAAAAACCTCCATCTGTCGATTCCTTTTAGAATCGAGAGACGGAGGATCTACTGTCCTACGCGGTACCACTCTCATTTTGTGATATTCACACACTCGCCGGATACGGAATCATCTGATTCTTATATCCTCCCCTTTGTAACGGCAGGGATTCCGTCTGCATCTACTCTCTTCTTATTATATAGAAGATTTGGGACAGCCGCTCCGAGGTGAGTTCCAGACATTCCCTCTGCTGTCTCACACCATCCGACAGCTCTCTGAAATCAGGTTTGCATGTACTATTCCTCATCAACGCATTTTTCTATTTCGTTGCTAATTATGATAGCAAACTGTATTATAAATGTCAAGACGGATCATTCACTCTTTTTGTTATTTTCAGATACAGATTCTGTTCTTTCCTATATAAGAGTGTTTTCTCCCAGATCGGTGCAAACCATTTCATCAGCTGCTGCCGGAGCAGTTCCAGCAACGTACATGCAAGATAGACGATTGCTGCCACTACCACTGCATAGATCATTGCCCAATGAGTCTTCGCCACCTTGCTGACCCGGAACGTATCCCACACCAGATATCGGATCAGATAGTTGTCATGGATCAGATACACCCCAAACGCTGCGCCTGCTACCTTCAAGATCACTCCATCCAGCTTCGACTCTTTCCACGGCAGATTGCGTACACAGACAAACAACGCCAATGTTCCCAGCAATGCCAGCGGAGAATTGTAATTAAAGAAATATCCAATATCCTCCTGATGCGTCTTCACTGCCAGATAGACACTGGCCAGCACAGCCAGTGAACTTACCACATAACCTGCAAATCCATACCACGCATAGCGTCTGTCTTCTTTTGTATGAAGCTTCACATATCCAGCCAGCAGCGTCAGATAGATAAACCACGGAAGCTCTCTCCCGGAAAAAGTACCATACGTATCCACCCGAAATATCATATGATTAACACTCAGGAACAAGGTCAGTGCCCCTAGCAGATACTGGTACTGTCTCCTGGTCATCCTTGCCGCCACCATACTGACAAATGGCATCAGAACAAGCAGGCCCATGTAGACAGATGCAAACCAGTAGGTCTTTGCAGAAATAGGAAAGATTGCTTTTACCACATCTGTTCTTGTCACACCAATGGTCACTGCGTTCAACAGACAGATCAGAATCGAGTAAAATGCCACCTGTTTCCACAGTTTTCCAAGTCTTGATGCCTGAAATACTTTGTCAATGGCAAAATATCCACCAATCATCACAAACGTATTTACATGCACCACAGAAAATGCCTGCACCAGGTAATCCAGGAAATAATTGACCGTTCCATATCCCAGTTTAGCTGTCACTCTTCCATGAAACAGACAGTGTCCGATCACGATCATATACATGCAGAGGATCCGCAGTAGTTCAAATTTCACTTCCCGCTTTTTCATACACCGGTGCTCCTGTCATAAAGAAGATTATTCGTCATCAGTTTGTATCCTTTATCGCCATCCCGGATCATAATATGCACCTCATACCGGTCATCCAGCGGATAGCTCAAATTCGGTATCATAAAGCGGACACGATCAGTCGGTTCCAGAGAACTGTCATACAAGACAGAATACAGACCATTCGCGTCCTGCTGCTGCCATACCCCCTGGAAGATCCGTCGCTTACCGCTCTCTTTACTCTCTGTCCACAGAAAAACACTCTTTCCTTCCAGTTCCTCCGGTGTCATGTTGACAGACCCTTCAAACACATCATACCGCTCATTTTCTGCTGTATAAGCTGTATCCAGTGCTGCTGTGTGAGTCTCATCATCTTTCACACCGGAAATCTTATAGCTTAATGCATACAGATTGAAGTTGCCGAACTGGTTAAGTTTGGAGTAGGTAATAAACAAGCCGTCATAAATACTGTCCAAATGCAGCATAATATGTTCCAGCATGGAATCCGAGATCAATACTGCCCGGTCACTCTTATACAAAGAAGTCAGCAGACTTCTTTGATCGTAGGCCTCCAGATTACTGACGATCTGCGGAGATTCTGTCTCCCATCCACCCAATGTGAAAATATTGGTCAGATAATTATCCGGTAGTTTTTCAAAAATGGAATATCCAAGCTCCACACCAGTATTGCTGATGGGATCAAACGCATAATATACGTCCTTATCCTGACTGATGGCATCATAAAGATTCCGGAATGCCACACTGGCATCCGACTCCTGCAACGGCTGTTCTGTAAGTGGCAGGATCAACATCCTTACCAGCAGACATGAAGTCAATACTACTGCTCCTGCCCCAGTACCTGCCAGACGCTTTCCAACCAGCTTTTCTCCCCATCGTTCTTCAAAATCAGGAAGAACTGCAGACCACGCACAGATCAAGGTTCCCAACAGACATGCAGTTACTACAATGGGAAGTACCCGGTATATTTTTATAAAGTAAAGATAGATTCCCAGCAATGCAGCATAAGGCCAGAAAACAGCGATCCAATTCCGTCTTCCAAGCATTTTCCAGTCAGGATTCAGACTCACTCGAAACTTTTTCTTTTTTATAAGAAGCAACGGAATCAACCACAGCAATGTTGCCAGAGCTGATAGAATAAACAGCGGCTTCAGACTCAAGATCACCAGATAGTCTTTGAGATATTCCCACTGGAACGGGCGGTCCTGTCGAAATGCCACAATGGCCTTAAAGGTATCTGCTGTATACCGGTCATAGTCGGCGATCAGCCAGCTCTGAAGATTAAGCACATCTGTCTTGGTAAGCCCCAGTTCTTCATATTCCGCCTGATACTCATCCCATCCTGGAACACCATAATCCAGAAGCTGCTGTCTTGCCTTGTCATACTCTTTATAATGAGCTTCTGCACTTCCCGGTGTGTAGACCAGTACATTTTCCAGAGCAATACTTCCGAACACCAATACAAATGCCGACACGCAGGGCAGACAGTCTCTCACAAAAAACGTCTTCCAGTCTCTGTTCCTCCATGCTTTCACTGCCAGTCCCAGCCAGAATCCGAAAGCTGCAATACTGATCATGCCAAATGCCTGGAACCGGATCCAGCTGCCTAATACTAACAAGGCAATCCCGCCAAATAAATGACGCTTCTTTCTCTCCGAACAGAATACCAGAATGTAACCTGCCGCCGTCACCAGCGCAGCTGTCTTGGTATACTGAAGCTCCACATACATAGGGCTCAAAGACGCCAACACCAGCAGTACTGCCATAATACCGCCGATCCGCTTTGATTTTCGGATCCAGGTACAGCCAATGGCGGACAGGGATACAAAAATGAGCCCGTACATCACCAGCGTATACCAGTTCCACGCCGGATACAATGTATAGAAAAACCGGAGGATCCAGGCAAAAGCGCTGTGCAGATAAATAAAATACCAGGTATAGGACCCATAAGCACCCGATGCGATGGCCGCCAGAGTAAATTCATCGTTGGAACCATAATAGGGATGCAGGAACATTACTGCATACGCTACCATGATCATATGGAAGACCAGGAACAGGATCTGCACCTGTCTTACGGAATAATCTCTCTTTTTCAACATATAACTCCCAGTTTATTTGATTTCGTCTTTATATAAAAACTGCCGCAGCAAACATATGTTGCTGCGGCAGCTTACTCAGATCTTAGTTCTCAAGCAGCTTCTGCTCTCCGTTCCAGCTGTACAGCTTGCGGATCTCTTTTCCGACTTTCTCTGACGGATGCTCGCTTGCCAGTTTTCTCATGGCTTTGAAGTGAGCCTGTCCACCTGCCGGAGACATATCCAAAAGGAAGTCTTTTGCAAAAGTACCATCCTGGATGTCTTTCAGAATCTTCTTCATTGCTTTCTTGGTATCCTCAGTAATGATCTTCGGACCAGTGATATAATCACCATACTCAGCAGTATTGGAGATAGAATATCTCATTCCCTCAAAACCAGACTGATAGATCAGATCTACGATCAGTTTCATCTCATGGATACACTCAAAATAAGCATTTCTCGGATCATATCCAGCCTCAACCAGAGTCTCGAAACCTGCCTGCATCAGTGCACATACACCTCCGCAAAGTACTGCCTGCTCACCAAACAGGTCAGTCTCAGTCTCGGTACGGAAGGTTGTCTCCAGAATACCTGCTCTTGCGCCACCGATTGCAAGACCGTAAGCAAGTGCTCTCTCCAGAGCTTTTCCGGTTGCATCCTGATGTACAGCTACCAGACACGGAGTTCCTTTTCCTGCCTGATACTCGCTTCTTACAGTATGACCCGGAGCTTTCGGTGCGATCATGGTAACATCTACGTTCTTCGGCGGAACGATCTGGTTGAAATGGATATTAAATCCATGAGCAAACATCAGCATGTTGCCCTCTTCCAGATTCGGCTCGATATCTTTCTTATACATTGATGCCTGAAGCTCATCATTGATCAGAACCATGATGATGTCTGCTTTCTTTGCTGCCTCTGCTGCAGTATATACTTCAAATCCCTGCTCCTCAGCTCTCTTCCAGGATTTGCTGCCCTCATAAAGTCCAATGATCACGTGACATCCGGACTCTTTTGCGTTCAGTGCATGAGCATGTCCCTGGCTGCCGTAACCGATGATTGCGATGGTCTGACCATCCAGAAGTGAAAGATTACAATCTTCCTGATAGAAAATTTTTGCCATTTTTTTCTCCTCCGTTTTTGTAAAAATGTGTTTGCTTTATGCTTTTGAAAAATCGTTGTCCATCAGTCTGCCGTCTTCATCATACATCTTTACATCAAAGGTGCCGCGGGACAGGCCAGTAAGACCTGTACGTGCCAGTTCCAGAATCTCCACATCCTTCAGCATACGAAGGAAAGCTTCCAGCTTGCTCTGGCTTCCCACCAGTTCGATTACCAGTGACTCTATGGATACATCTACGATTTTTGCCCTAAAAATATCTGCAATGGATATAATATTCTGCCGGTTGCTCTCATCACAGAGCACTTTCACCAGAATCAGTTCCCGACATACAGAATTGTCAGGCTCCAGCTTCTTAATATCCACTACATCTTCCAGCTTGTTCAGCTGTTTTTCGATCTGATCAAGAATCGTGTTATCTCCTCTGGTCACGATCGTTGCCCTTGAATATCTGGGATCAGCAGTCACACCAACTGTCAGACTGTCAATGTTATAACCACGGCGGCTGAAAAGACCGGCAATGCGGCTCAGTACACCAGAAGTATTATCTACGAGAATTGAAAAAACTACTTTTTCCATATATCCCCCTGCTTTCTATTGTTCATACTTCGATATTGTATCAACATGGTCTGTCTTTGTCAATATTTTATGTCCATTTCGTTCTATCACGGTAGCAGTTTACTCTGCAAAACTTTCTCGGACACGTCGGATATAATCAGGCGTGGTTCCACAGCAGCCGCCGATCACAGATGCGCCGCACTCTTTTAAATGCTGCACGTTTCTCGCAAATTCCTCTTCACCCATGCTGTAGACTGCCGCACCTGTCTCTGTAATAACCGGAAGTCCTGCATTTGGCTTGGCAACAATGGGGATGCTGACGGTCTCAGAAAGCTGTCGGATCACGGCATCCAGCTGGTCCGGTCCCACAGAACAGTTCACACCTACTGCATCAGCTCCCATAGCTTCCATCACAGCTGCTGCTTCTACAATAGTTCCTCCAAAATAGAGAGTTCCATCGCCTTCGCAGGTAAAAGAAATGATCAACGGCAGATCGCAGACTGCTCTGGCCGCATCACAGATCACGGTTGCTTCATCTGCAGACATAAGCGTCTCTGCAACAAGCAGTTCCACCCCCGCATCAGCCAGCAGCTTGATCTGTTCTTTATAATTATCCATCAATCCTTCATAGGTCATGGGTCCATAAGGTTCCATGGCTTTTCCGGTAGTGGAGATATCTCCTGCCACCAGCACCTTGTCTCCTACATTTTCCAGCGTCCGCTTTACCATGGTCTGGTTCAGTTCCACGATCATATCAGCGATTCCCATATTTTCCAGAGAGATACGGTTTGCCGCAAATGTCGGTGCATAGATCACATCAGACCCCGCTTGCGCATATTGTCTTTGCAGTTCACCGATTACTTCCGGATGTTCATATGCCCATTTTTCAGTACTGACACCCGCCGGCATTCCCATGGTGCGCAGAACAGATCCTGTACCGCCATCTAACAGCAGATATCCTTTTTCTGCAATTTTTGTACGAAATTCTTCTCTTGTCATTCTCTTCAGTCATCCTTTTTTTGCTTTTTATCCGGATCATGGCAAAGCACCTTCAGTACCAGTGCTGCGCCTCCAAACATCAGGATCAGCATGATCAGATAATTATACAGGCTGGTATAACGGAATCGGAATTCCGTTGCTGCGATCACAGAAGCAATTATGATCACCAGTCCTGCACCCATCAGCAGTTTTGCTCCAAATGAATCGGTATTCACACAGAACCAGATCACACCAGCTATAAACGGAACCACTACCAGTCCCCCGTTCATATAGAAGCCTCCAAGACGCAGTGTATAAAATCCAGTCGATACACTGACACTGTTCAAGAACCAGTAACCTCCTGCTGCCAGCATAGCCAGTCCGATCAGAAATTCTGCCAGTGGATTTCCTTTTTTCTTCATACTTTCAGGTTCCTCTCTTATCCTACATCAGTTTTTTGCCGCAGTTCGGGCAGAATTTCATGCCTTCTGTCTTGGTTCCACACTCCGGACAGAATTTCCAGCCGCCTGCAGATGCATTCTCAGAAGCAGGATCTGCCGCCTGAGATGCCTGTGCCTGCTGTCCGTTTCCGAACATGGTCTGGCTCATCTGGCCTGCCATCTGCTGTCCCATCATCATACCCATTGCCATGCCTGCCATATCAGAAGCTGCACGTCCGCCTCCATTTCCATTTGCCATGGCATCTATCATCGCCATCTGCTGGTAGCGGCCCATATCACCAACCACACTCTGAGATGCCGCCTTGGTCACCATCTTCTGGATCTCTTCCGGATAAGTAAAGCTTGCAATATTAAAGGTGGTGATGCTGATGCCGATCTTCATCATCTCCATATCCAGGTCTTCCTGAATGCCTTTTCCGATATCAAAGGAATTTGCCTGAAGATTGAACATGTCCTTGCCTTCCTTCACGATCCACTTCATCAGAAGCTGATCCAGCATGGAAATGACACGTTCCTGCACATCATCTACAGTAAACTGACGTTTGATACCTGCCACTTTATCGATCAATGCCGCATGGTCACTGATCTTGCAGCAGAAAGTACCAAATGCCCGGACCGGCATACCTGCAGGAAGTCCCTGTGCCGGAATATTGATAGGATTCTTGGTTCCCCATTTCACGGTCACTTCTTTGGTATTAATAAATAATACTTCCGCACGGATTCCACTGTTAAATCCAAATTTAAATCCTTTCAGTGTGGACAGGAATGGAATGATCTCAGATTCAATATCAAAGCTTCCTTCATCCGTGAAAATTCCTTCTACTTTTCCATTATATAAGAAAATTGCATCCTGTCCCGGACGGATGATCAGACGGCTTCCTTTCTTGATCTCCTGGTTGCTCCATTTCCAGAACAGAATATCATCCCGATACTCTTCCCACTCTACTACATTTGCAAACTGATTGCCAAATAAACCCATGGTGTTATACCTCCTGTATTCCGTCAATATCCACGGTCAATGGTTCATATTCTATGTATTCTTCCTGTGCCGTCTCTGCCACCGGTACTCCTTTCGCTCCACACGCAAATGCATCTGTTGCCATGAAGAACAGACCGATCAGAATCAGAATTCCTGCGATCATCAGCAGGATCTTTGCCACGCTCTTCGGATATTCGCCCTGTACCCGGCCAGTCTCTCCATTGATCAGTACATGATACTGCTTGTTTTTATACTGATATGCGGTGGAGTATACCGGAAGCAGTACATATTTATAGGTTTCATCCCTGTAGTTATCATTCAGTCTCAGACCTCTGACCTGATCATATCTTCTGAGCACATCCTGTTCTGCCAGTCTGCGAAGCTCCGTTTTCATCTCTTCTTTTGCTTCCCGATGTGCATCGGACAGATTCACCGTATAGATCTCTGCACTGTATCCAGACAGATAATTGGGGGAATATGCCGGTATATCCTTTGTATGAAAGGGTTCGATCTGCCGGAGCAGATAAGTGTCCAGCTTGTTGGAAGCCCGCACCAGCACATCGTCAAAGAAATTCGACACATTTCCACTGGTCGGATACCAGGTCACCTCGGTTCTGGTATGCCGTTCTCCCTTGGAATCGCGGTACTCAACGATCCGGTTTCTTCCACCTTCTGCATGATAGACCGCATCCGCCTTCGCATCAAAAGTCCAGTACGGGATGTAGATTCCCTGCAGTTTATCCTGCTGATAAAGGTGTTTTAGTTCATTGGGAGCAAAAAATCTTCCCTTGATCCATTTATGAAAAACTTCTCCCACTTTTTTCTTATCGATCTGGAACGGAACCACCCCGTCCGGCACGATTACATCTGTCTGCTTTTCTGCCAGCACAAATGCAGTTCCACAGTACGGACAGTCTTTGGCAGTGCTGTTAGGCTCCACTTCCACCATTGCTCCGCAGGATGGGCATTGCATCGTTGTGGATTTTTTATCCTGTACACGCACCATCTGTCTGGCTTCTGCCGTCAGCTTATGTTCTCTGACTGCTGACCGGTTGGCGTCGATCTTCTGCTCTTCTCCACAGTGCGGACATTTCAATGACTGGGTCGCTGCATCAAATTCCATGATGCCGCCACAATTTTTACAGTAAAATATCTCACTCAAAACAGTTCCTCCTAGGTACCCTGTATATACAAAATGCCGCAAAGAATATGAGATCCTTTGCGGCACTTATTTCTATATTACTTACCAAGTTTCGCTTTTAATGCTGCAAGCTCATCATCTACACCCGTGTTGGAAGAATCCTCATCATATTTTGCCGCCAGATCAGCCACATCATCTTTGGTCGTGTTCAGTTCAGACATAGCATTTGCCTCGTCCAGCATACGGTTTGCTTTTTCTTCCATGCGGTCGAATGCAGAAAGATTGTTGGAAACACCTGCAACAGAAGAACCGACTTTGTTCAGTCTCTCCTGGGTCTTTGCCACTGCAACCTTCGCACGGATTGCATCTCTTCTTGACTGCAGCTCTCCCATATCGGATACCAGCTTGTCATGCATCTCTTTCATCTTCACTGCATTGCCATGAGCCAGATCGTAGGCCTGCTGCAGAGCTGTCTGTTTGGATACAAGCTGCTGTTTTTTCTCAAGAAACTGACGGGCATCATTATCGTTGCCTGCTACAATTGCTTTTTCTGCATAGCGCTGCATCTTTTCAATATCAGCATTACACTCATCCAGTTCTCGCTTGCATTTCGTCTCTTCTGCCATCACTGAAGCTGTCTCTGCTTTTACTTTTCCAAGATCGCTCTCCAGATTGCGAAGATACTGATCAATCATCTTCTCCGGATCCTCTGCCTTATCAAGAAGTGCATTCAGGTTTGCCGACATAATATCACTAAATCTCTTAATAATTCCCGCCATCTGCTGGTCCTCCTTCTTGGGTACATCTCTGCACCACTTGTAACTATTATAATATATTCGACAAATATTGTCACGAAAATTATATTTTTTTCATTACTTTTTCCATGGAAGTTCCGGATGTTCGATCTTCTTGTCCCGAAGCATCAGATCTGCCATGGCTTCTCTTGCAGTTTTATTCTCAAAGAGCACTTTATTGACTTCATTCACAATCGGCATATCAATGCCATATTTTTCAGCCAGGATCCTGGCTGCCCTGGCAGAATAGACACCTTCCACCACCATCTGCACTTCATCCATGGCTTCCTGCATAGTTCTTCCCTGACCAATGAGATAGCCTGCTTTCCGGTTCCGGCTGTGGCGGGATGAGCAGGTCACGATCAGATCACCAATACCGGTGAGACCGTTAAAAGTCTCAATGTGACCACCCATAGCCACACCCAGCCGACTCATCTCTGCGATTCCTCTGGTGATCAATGCTGCCTTCGTATTGTCTCCGCAGCCAAGACCATCTGCCACGCCTGCTGCCAGTGCAATGACATTTTTCAGTGCTCCCCCCAACTCAATACCCAGCATGTCCGGACTGGTATACACACGGAAAGATTCACTCATGAACAGATTCTGGATATATTCTGCGGTCTCTCTGTCTGCTGCACCTGCCACTACCGTAGTCGGAATATCTCTTCCCACTTCCTCCGCATGACTGGGTCCCGACAGTACGGCTGCATTTACCTGCGGAAGTACCTGGCTGATAATATCTGTCTGGATCATCAATGTGGACTCTTCGATTCCTTTCGCCACGCTGACAATGATCTGTCCATCTGTCACAAAAGGCTTCACCTGCTCGGCTGTACTTCTGGTGTATACCGATGGAACTGCCAGCACACACAGATCTTTTCCAACGATTGCCTGCTCCAGACTGGATGTATACTGAATCTCTTCCGGCAGGATCACTCCCGGAAGCTTTGAACGGTTCTCATGCTGTTCCCGCAGTTCCCGGACTCCTTCTTCCCGATGGGACCACACGGTCACATCATGACCATTTTTGCAAAGACGTCTTGCAAGAGCCAATCCCCAGCTTCCGGCTCCGATCACACTGACATTTGCCATCTTCCGTTCCTCCCAATAGCTTATTTTTCTGCTTTTTTCTCAAAAATCCTGCTCTCTGTACCACTCATAAGACGTCTGATATTGGCTCTGTGACGATAGATCGCCATCAAAGACAAGGCGGCGCAGACTGCATAAAATTCATACAGATGCGGCTGGCTCATTCCATAATATCCCATCTGTCCTAATACGGCCAGATCGATCACCAGCTCGATCACCACTATAATAGAGCCAAGCGATACGAATCTTGTGATCCCTACTACTAACAGAAATGTAGCTGCTTCCAGTAAAGTTACGATTGGACCTAAGGTCACCACCATACCGGCTGTACATGCGATTCCTTTTCCGCCGCGAAAACCAAGCTGAACCGGAAAATTATGACCCAGGATCGTGCCTGCGGCTGCATACATCCCCAGCAGCGGCAGCATATCCGGATATTTACTTCCGAAGATCAGGCGTACTGCGAGTACGGCCAGGACAGTCTTGGTCACATCTCCAAGAAACACGATCAGTCCGGCCTTTTTACCAAGCACACGCAAGGTATTGGTCGCTCCTGCATTGCCGCTTCCGCACTGACGGATATCAATTCCATGCATCTTTCCATAAATATAAGCCGTCTGAAAGATTCCAAATACATACCCGATGGCAAGACAAACCAAGCGTTCCATTATTCCTTTTCCTTCCTCTCTCTGACAATGAATTTCAGCGAAGTTCCCTTGAATCCGAAGGATTCGCGGATCTTATTCTCCAGATATCTGACATAGGAGAAATGCATCAGTTCCTTATCATTTACAAAAATAACAAATGTAGGTGGCTTTACAGACACCTGTGTCACATAGTAGATCTTCAGTCTCTTACCTTTATCTGAAGGCGGCTGCTGCATGGCTACCGCTTCCGTGACGATCTCGTTAAGAACACCCGTCTGTACACGCAGGGTCTGATTCTCGATGACCATATCAATTGTCTCGAACAGTCTGGACAGACGCTGTCCGGTCTGCGCAGAAATAAACAGGATCTCTGCATATGGCATGAAGGACAGAATCTCTCTTACTTTTCTGGTGAACTCATAGATCGTCTTATCGTTCTTCTCGATGGCATCCCACTTGTTGACAGCTACGATGATACCTTTTCCTCTGTCATGGGCGATTCCCGCAATCTTGGCATCCTGCTCCGTCACACCTTCGGTTGCATCGATCACAACAACGACCACATCTGCACGTTCCACAGCCGTTACTGTACGGATAATACTGTAACGCTCCAGTTCCTCTTTGATCTTATTCTTCCGGCGCAGTCCTGCCGTATCAATAAATACATATTCTTTTCCATTCCATTTGATGTCTGTATCAATAGCATCTCTGGTGGTGCCAGCAATATTGGATACAATCACACGGTTCTCACCCACCAGCTTATTGATAATAGAAGACTTTCCTACATTCGGTTTTCCAACGATAGCAATCTTCGGACGGTCATCCTCTTCTGCCTTGCTGTCTGTCTCAGGAAAATGCTTTACCACTTCATCCAGCATGTCGCCAATGCCCAGACGGGAAGATGCAGACACCGGAACCGGATCACCGATTCCCAGATTATAGAACTCATACACATCTGCCATGAATTTCTGAAAACTGTCTACTTTGTTAACTACCAGGATCACCGGCTTGTGGGAACGGCGCAGCATATCTGCTACCTTGGAATCTGCATCCTGCAGACCCTGGCGCACATCCACCAGGAAAATGATCACATCTGCGGTGTCGATAGCGATCTGTGCCTGTTCTCTCATCTGAGCCAGAATAATATCATTGCTGTCCGGCTCAATACCGCCTGTATCGATCAATGTAAAATCATGATTGAGCCAGGTGACATCTGCATAGATTCTGTCCCTGGTCACACCTGGCGTATCTTTTACAATGGAGATATTCTCTCCCGCCAGGGAATTAAACAGTGTGGATTTGCCCACATTCGGACGTCCCACAATTGCTACTACTGGTCTGCTCATATTTTAAACCTCTTTCTCTTAATCCTCGATTAAACTGCTGACAAAATCAGCACCGCTTGATTCTACTATGGAAACTTTGATTTGTAAAGCATTTTGCACATCATCCACGGTTACATCATCCAGGAATACCGGTTCCCCGCTCTTCAGCATATGATTGGTGAGCAGCAGCCGATCTCCCAGATCTTTTCCCTTCAACTGACTGAGCAGATCCGTTCCGGTGATCAGTCCTGCCACCGTAATCTTTCCGCCAAAGAACTCATTTTTTATTGCGAGAACCTGAATATCCACATTGGGATATTTCTTCCGCACTGACTCCACATGTTTCCGTAGAAACGGTGCCGCCAGTTCTCCTGTGGCAATGGTGCGATGGATCTTCCGGTCATCTCCAGTCATACCAGCGAGGGTCTGTGCCACTTCTTCTTCCAGAAGTCTCACCATTCCCACTCCGTTTTCCAGCTGTAAATATCCATCATAGGTCTTCTCCTCCGGAATCGGCCGCTCTGCCAGAATATACCACTCATCACCCGCATGGATAAAATGATTGCCCCACTCCTTGTAAAGCTTTTCCTGCCAGCCATGGATCAGATCCAACACTTCACAGGCATCTTCTTTTGTAAATGGTTCCAGTGGGTACAGACCGTCACGATAGCGGGTCAGTCCAACCGGCACCACGGATACACTCTCAAGCTGCGGCATGTAGGCGGTCAGTTCCCGGATGGAGCGTTCCAGTTCCGCTCCGTCATTGACTCCACGGCACAGAACGATCTGACCATTCATGATAATACCTGCGTCCTTGAGTCTCTTCACCTTGTCAAAAATCTCTCCTGCAAACCGATTGTGCAGCATCTTGCAGCGCAGCTCTGGATTCATAGTCTGGAATGAAATGTTGATCGGTGACAATTTGTACTGAATGATCCTGTCAATATCATGTTCACTCATATTGGTCAGTGTCAGATAATTTCCCTGTAAGAACGAAAGTCTGGAATCATCATCCTTAAAATACAGAGTCGAACGCATTCCCTTGGGAAGCTGATCGATAAAACAGAAAATACATTTGTTACGGCAGCTTCTGTAATCATCCATCAGTCCATTTTCAAATTCGATCCCCAGATCATCCTCATATTCTTTTTCAATTTCCAGCTCCCACTCTTCTCCATTTACCTTACGGATCAGAACCAGAATCTCTTCTTCATTCATCAGATACCGGTAGTCAAAGACATCCTCCGGTGATTTTCCATTTACCTCCAGGAGTCTGTCTCCCGGCTCTATTCCCATCTCCTGCGCAATACTTCCCGGCGCAACGGAACTGATAATATGCTCCATGTTTAACCATCCTGTCTTATTTCTTTTCTTACTATACTAAATTTACCACAAAAATGCAACGATACCCGCCAATTTCCATAGATACCGGTTGACGGGCACTGACGCAAAATGTTATAAATAAAGAAGCAAGTATACACAGGAGGCTATACCCGTGAATTTTTCATATGAAAGCATTTTACCGATCGCTCCATTAAAGATTGCTGCTTTGGAGGGCTGTCGGGAACTGGCTGAAACAATGGACAAATATCTGGTAGAATTTCGACAGAAAAGTAACCAGGAGTTTCAGGATCAACCTAATTTCCATGGATATCATGAAGACACCTACTTGATTAAAACTGCCTGCCCCCGGTTCGGTACCGGAGAAGCCAAAGGCATTATCTATGAATCTATCCGCGGTGCGGATCTGTTTATTCTGGCAGATGTGACCAACCATAGTCTCACCTATTCGATCGCAGGTCAGGAAAATCACATGTCACCGGACGACCACTATCAGGATCTGAAGCGCATCATCTCCGCTGCCAACGGAAAGGCACGCCGAATCAATGTGATCATGCCATTCCTGTACGAAAGCCGTCAGCACAAAAGAAGTCAGCGAGAATCTCTGGACTGTGCATTTGCCCTTCAGGAGCTGATCGATATGGGTGTTTCTAACATCATCACCTTCGATGCTCATGATCCGCGCGTTTGTAATGCCATCCCGCTCTACGGATTTGACAGCTTTAATCCGCCTTATCAGTTTATCAAAGGCCTGTTCCGTTCAGTGCCGGATCTGAAGATTGACAAAGATCATCTGATGGTCATCAGCCCTGATGAAGGAGCTATGAGTCGTGCCGTATATTTTGCCGGTGTACTGGGTGTGGAAATGGGTATGTTCTATAAGCGCCGGGATTATTCTGTTGTAGTTGGTGGCAAGAACCCGATCGTTGCTCACGAATTTCTTGGAGATGATCTGCACGGAAAAGATGCTATCATCATTGATGATATGATCTCCTCTGGCGAAAGCATGTTGGATGTGGCACGTCAGATCAAAGAACGCGGCGCCAAACGTGTCTTCGTATGTGTAACCTTCGGTCTGTTCACCGATGGCTTGAAGAAATTTGATGAGTATTATGAAAAAGGCTATATTGATAAAGTGGTGACCACCAATCTGAATTACCGGACACCGGAGCTTCTGTCCAGACCCTATTATGTGGAAGCAACCATGACCAAGTTCCTGGCTGCCATCATCGACTGTATCAACCACGATGTATCCACCGAGCACGTCAATGATCCGACAGAGCGCATCCATACGCTGTTGGCAAAATACGAAAATCTTGAAAATAAAGAAAAATAAAGAGGTGTGCCAACAGCGCACCTCAAGCAAAAACCTCTGTAGCTGGCATCTGCCAGTCACAGAGGTTTTTTGTATATACAAAACATTTACAGCCAGTTCTTTACAGCATCTTTCCCTTCAGGATCACCTGCTTTGTACTCAGATCCTTCTCTTTCAGAAGAACCATATTTGCAGTCTTGCCCGGAGTGATGCTTCCGTACTGATCATAGATTCCTACGGATTTTGCGGAGTTCACTGCTGCACATTTAACAGCACTTTCCAGTGGAATATTCATCTTCTGTACAACTACTCTTACACAATCCATCAGATTGGTTGCAGACCCTGCAATGGTTCCGTCTTCCAGAGTTGCCAGATGTCCTTTTTTAATGACTTTCTGTCCACCCAGTGCATAATCGCCGTCCGGCATACCAGTAGCTTCCATCGAATCACTGATCATGATGATCCGGTCATCACCGAACATCTTGAAAGTCTGACGAACAGTTGCCGGATGAATATGGACACCATCACAGATCATCTCTGCTTCCACATGCTCATCATCTGCTGCTGCGCCTACCACACCTGGTTTTCTGTGAGACAGACCTGCCATGGCATTGTACAGATGGGTCACATGATGAACTCCATGCTCAAATGCTTCTTTTGCCTGCTCATAATCAGCCATGGTATGAGCTACAGACAGAACGACCTCATCTTTCAGCTCTTCGATGCACTCTTTCGCACCTTCCACCTCAGGAGCAATTGCCAGAAGTTTTACAATACCACCGGAAGCTTTATTCAGTTCCCGGAACATCTCTGCATCCGGTTTGTGAACAAAATCACCATTCTGAGCACCTTTACGCTCCATGGCAATAAACGGTCCCTCCATGTTGATTCCACAGAGGATCGCACCTTTTTCACTCTTGTAAGAACCTGCTGCTTCGCAGATCTTTTTCAGTGTATCTCTTCCAAGCGTCATCGTTGCCGGAACGATAGTGGTCACACCCTGAGATGCCTCATAGACAGCCATCGCTTCAATGGACTCATGAGTTCCATCACAGAAATCATGTCCCACACAACCATGGAAATGAATGTCGGTCAGACCTGGAATCAGATAACATCCCTTTGCATCCAGCACCTGATCATCCCCACTTTTTTCAGCAATCAGTTCTCCATCTGTATAGACATCTTTTTCTTCAAATATCCCTGCTTCTGTGTATACTTTTGCATTTATGATCTTCATAAACGGCCTCCTGTTTACAGGTCACATTTGGACAGTGCAGCTTCGTCAGCTACGATCGTTACATCCGGATGCATCTGCAGAATGGATGCCGGAACCTGCGGAGTTACCGGTCCGAAAAATGCATTTTTTACAGTCTCAGCCTTATCTTCACCGCTGACAACTATCAGGATCTTCTTTGCCATCATAATGGTCTTGATACCCATGGTATATGCCTGTTTCGGAACATCGTCGATGGATGCAAAGAATCTCTTGTTCGCCTCGATGGTACGCTCAGTCAGATCTACGCAGTGAGTCTCAGTCTCAAAAGCCTCGCCCGGCTCATTAAATCCAATATGTCCGTTATGTCCCAGTCCCAGAAGCTGCAGATCTACACCGCCAGTAGAACGGATCACTTCTTCATATCGTTTGCACTCTTCATCTGCATCCGGATTCATACCGTTGGGCAGATGGGTTCTCTCTGGATTGATATTGACATAATCAAACAGATTATGATTCATAAAATAGAAATAGCTCTGATCATTCTCTCTCGGAAGACCTCTGTACTCGTCCAGATTCACAGTCGTCACATCACCAAAGTCCAGATCTCCTTTTTCATACCATTCGATCAGCTGCTTATAGGTTCCAATCGGAGTAGAACCAGTAGCCAGTCCAAGTACACAATCCGGTTTCATGATCACCTGTGCAGAAATGATGTTTGCTGCCTTACGGCTCATGTCATTGTAATCTTTTGCTTTGATAATTTTCATGATGTTTTCCTTTCCATCTTATTAGATTTTATCATTTACTAAATTTTATTGTAAAATCAAAAAAATCTTTTGTCTAGGCAGAATCTTACTGTTCCTATGGACAATTTTAACTTCTTAAGACAGCAGCTGCAGAAATGCTCCAAGATTCCCTCTTTTTCCTTTGCTGGCCCGATGGGAAAATAATACCTGAGGATTACAACAGGTACAAATATCCGTCACCGCAATTCTGTCTTTTGGTACACCCGACTCCAGCAATACCAGCTCATTGGCCCTCCACAGATTCAGCTGATACTTTCCGTTTTCCTTTCTGTATAAGAGCCTGTTATCTGCCCGTCCTTCAAAAGCACTTATGAACTCTTGTGCCACATCCTCGCTGACCTCATAACAATCCTGGCAGATCGATGGTCCGATCGCAGTCCACACATCAGAAGGCCTTGTGCCAAACGCTTCTTTCATCCGCTGCAGAGTCACTTCGCCCATGCGATTCACCGTTCCTCTCCAGCCGGAATGAGACAATCCGATGGCACGATGCACCGGATCCACAAAATAGAGAGGCACGCAGTCTGCATAGAAAGTCGCCAGCACAAGACCAGGTACATTGGTGATAAGCCCATCCACATCCTTATAATCCCGGGGTCTTGTGAAGCCTTTGCCCCGGTCTTCTTCGGTCACAAGGCGCACATTGGTAGTGTGAGTCTGCAGAGACAATACCAGATCCTTGGGATCAAATCCCACAGCCGCTCCGAACCGCTGGAAATTCTCCTTCACATTTTTCGGATCATCTCCTCTGGTGGAGCTTAAGTTCATGGTTGCCAGATCTCCTGTACTGCAGCCTCCCAAACGGGTAGAAAATGCATGGCGCACCAGCCCTGTATTCTCCAGACTGGGGAATACCAGATATGGTACGCCATATTTTTCCTGCAGTTTTAAGGTCTCCGCACTTGTTTTTCGTTTCAAAAGCATCATGCGCCTCTCCTATTCTGCATATTCAAATGCATTTTTTATGTGATAGATCTCTGATCCCAGAATACTGACTACGTCAAACCGACAGGGCATATCCTCCGGAATCCGCTTCTGTCTCAGATACCAGCTGGCTGTCTGACAGATCTTCTTCTGCTTATACCAGTTCACTGCCTCTGATGGGTCTCCTGCTTTTTCATCTGACCGGTACTTTACCTCGACAAAGACCAGATACCGCCCATCCCTGGCAATCAGATCGATCTCTCCGATTCGGCAACGGTAATTTTTTTCCAGAATCTCAAATCCTTTTCCTGTCAACCACCGGGCCGCCAATTCTTCATATTCGGTTCCTGTTTTTCGTTTATTCATCCGATTATCTTTCATTCCTCGACTGTGCAGTCACTTTCTAGCCACAGATATTGCGGATAAAGGTTCTCCGATGTAGCGGACAGGGACCATACTCCCGAAGTGCTGCCATATGGGCTGCCGATCCGTATCCCTTATTGGAAGCAAATCCATATTGAGGATATGCTTCATCCAATGCGATCATCATATGATCTCTGGTCACTTTTGCCACCACACTGGCTGCTGCAATGGACTGACTCTTGGCATCTCCTTTGATAATCGGGATCTGTCTCTGAGACAGTCCCGGTATGGTCACAGCATCATTGAGCAGGATCTCCGGTTGAGGATCCAGTTTCCCGACTGCCTCCCGCATCGCTTCATAGGTCGCCTGCAGAATATTGATCTCATCGATCCGCTCCTGGCTCACAACTCCCAGTCCTACTGCCACTGCTTTTTCCATGATCTCCTCATAGAGAAGCTCCCTGCGGTGCTCGGTCAGCTTCTTGGAATCATTCAGATACAGGATCTGACAATCCTCTGGAAGGATCACTGCTCCTGCCACCACCGGACCTGCCAGCGGACCTCTGCCCACTTCATCTATTCCACATACGACTCCCAGTGGACGATACTCTCTCTCATAAACCAGCATCCCCTCCAGGCGTTCCAGTTCTGCCTGCAGCTTCCGCTGTCGTTTTAATTCCTGTTCTTCTTTTTTCGTCATTATTGATGCCTCAATATTCCAAACTTGGACAACGGCCAGATTCTGACCCATGCTCTGCCAACCAGTTCATTCTTGTGCAGCACACCGACGCTGGGATCACGGCTGTCCATACTATCATTTCGATTATCTCCCATCACAAAGTACTCATCCTCTCCCAATGTGATCGGCGTCTCAGCGATTCCTCCGCTCTTGAGCACTTCCCGTCCATAGGATTCGTCAAGCACTTGCCCGTTAATATAGATCTTGCCGTCAGTCACCTGAATAGTCTCACCTGGAAGTCCTATGATTCGTTTGATAAAATATGTATTTTCTTCATATTTATATGGAAATACAATAATATCAAACCTTTTTGGATCTGAGAACCGATAGGTCAGCTTATCTACGATCAGATTATCTCCATCGCTCAAAGTATTTTCCATGGAACTTCCACTCACATATGTCCTCTGACCCACAAAATGAATGATCAAAAATGTAATTCCAACTACAATTGCAACATACAGAAAAAAGCTTAACACTTCCCGTACGATTCCGGTCTTACCTTCCTTACTCCCCATGCTGCACCTCTTTTTCCGGCTCCGGGAATTCCAGTGTGATCCGTCCCAGACGACCACTCCGAAAATCATCCAACAGAAGTCCTGCTGCTCTGGCAGTATCTGCCTCACCGCCTTTTGCCAGGCATCCACGTTCCTTTGCCACCAGTGCCAGGATTTCTTCCTTGCGGCGTCCCTCTTCCGGGACAATATGATATCTCTCTTCCATGGCCTTCGGGAAATTTTTTTCCAGAAATTCTCCCAATTCACATGCCAACTCTTCCAGATTCAGGATCTCATCATTGACAGATCCAAGCATGGCAAGACGCAGTCCCACCTGCTGATCATCGAATTTGGGCCACAAAATTCCCGGTGTATCCAGAAGCTCCACCTGCTTGTTGAGGCGAATCCACTGAGCACCTTTGGTCACCCCCGGACGGTTACCAGTCTTGGCACAGGCACGACCAGCAAAACTATTGATAAATGTGGATTTTCCCACATTCGGAATACCAACTACCATAGCACGGACCGGGCGGTTGATGATTCCTCGCCGTCTGTCACGCTCCGTCTTTTCTTTACAGGCTTCCTGGATCACAGCCTGTACTTCCTTCATGCCGCCTCTGGCTCTGGAATCCAGCTTCACCACGAAGAACCCCTGTGCTTTAAAAGCTGCTGCCCAGGCATCGTTCCAACGCTCGCTGGCAAGATCCGACTTGTTGAGCAGAATCAATCTTGCTTTTCCTTTTGCCAGATCATCAATGTCCGGATTACGGCTGGACATAGGTGCTCTGGCATCCACCAGTTCGATAACCAGATCGATCAGTTTTATATTTTCCTGCATCATCCGGCGTGCTTTTGTCATATGTCCCGGATACCACTGAATATTCATCTATACGCTCCTTATCTATTTGACAGATGTCACAAACCCAAAATTATCCCATGGATAAGCGACAAACCATGCTTTCCCATATATATCACTTTTCTTCACATTTCCAATATCTGCGCTTCGGCTGTCCTCACTCACATTACGGTTGTCCCCAAGCACAAAATATTCATCAGAGCCTACCTTCAGCTCTTCTTCCGCCAGACCGGCATAATCCATCTGCTCATTGCCGATCCCCGTCTCATACAAATCTCCATTCACATAGACAAATCCATCCTTCACCTGAATCTTGTCTCCGGGCACACCGATTACCCGGCGCATGTAGTAATGGGCATTCTTGTTGCCATTTGGCTTGAATACGATCACATCGCCCCGTTTTGGTGTGGTCATGGCATAACTGAACCGATTGACCAGCACACTATTACCACTGTTGATGGACGGCTCCATGGCCTGGCCTACACAGGTCAGTCTGGACATAAAATAAAAAACAAGAACGCATCCAATGGCAAATGCCAGAATACATTCTCCCGCCCAGAACAATCCTGCCTGTATGGCAGATGTCTCGATCCGTTTTCTTCTTCTGGTAAAACTCAGTCCCTTTCTGCGTCCTAACACAAGTCTCCTCCTCACTTATCAGTGAAAAAAAGGGACATTATACTTTCGTACATGTCCCTCTCCATTCAGAATTATTTTACAAGCTCTTTTACCTTTGCAGCTTTTCCTACGCGGTCTCTTAAGTAGTTCAGCTTTGCACGTCTTACTTTACCATGACGAACTACCTCAATCTTATCTACGTTCGGGGAGTGCAGCGGCCAGGTCTTCTCAACGCCGATTCCGTTGGAATTCTTTCTAACGGTGAAGGTCTCACGGTTGCTTCCACCCTGTTTCTTCAGAACAGTTCCTTCGAATACCTGAATTCTTTCACGGTTTCCCTCTTTGATCTTAGCGTATACCTTAACAGTATCTCCTACGCAAAACTCCGGTGCCTCTGCTTTTAACTGAGCAGCTTCAATGTTTTTAATAATCTCGTTCATTGTGTTCCTCCTTATATGCTTCGATGTTCTTAATGCCACTATGGCAGCAGAGGACCATCTCCTTTTCTCACAACGTGTTTCATTCTATCATAAGTTGCCTGGGTTTGCAACAATAAAATTGAAATTTATTCGAATTTGTCATGCTCTTCCAGCATCCGCAGGAATTTCAGATCTGTCTTGCTCAGATTGGCATCCTCCAGAAGATCCGGCCGCCGCTGTCTGGTCCGAAGCAGAGACTGTTCTCTTCTCCATTTTTCCACATTGGCATGATGTCCGGACATAAGGATCGGAGGCACCGCCTTACCCCTCCATACTTCCGGACGGCTGTACTGCGGATATTCCAGCAGATTATCATGGAAAGAATCAAATTCTGCCGAATCTTCATTGTGAAGCACACCTCCCACCAGACGGGATACTGCATCCATAATGACAAGTGCCGGAAGCTCACCGCCTGTGAGCACATAGTCTCCAATAGACACTTCTTCATCCACGATTTCTTCCAGCACGCGCTCATCAATTCCTTCATAATGACCGCACAGGAAGAGCAGATCCTCTTCTTCTGCCAGTTCCTGCGCCATAGTCTGGTCAAAGACCCGGCCCTGAGGACTCATATAGAGTACCTTCGGCTTACGCCCAAGCTTCTCTACTACAGACTCCCATGCCAGATACACCGGCTCCGCCTGCATGACCATACCGGCTCCGCCGCCGTATGGATAATCATCCACCCGGTTATGCTTATTCACTGAAAAATCCCGGATATTCACAGTCTCCAGGCTCAACAGCCCTTTCTCCACCGCACGTCCGGTAATACTTGTCTCAAATCCGTCCCGGATCATCTCCGGAAACAGTGTCAGTACATGAAAATTCATCAATCCAGCAGTCCTTCCATCACATGTACGGTCATCCGTTTTTCGTCCACATTTACATCCAGAATACAGTCTCTGATCGCAGGAAGCAGGATCTCCTTTCCTTCCGGTGTCTTCACTGCATAAACATCATTGGCACCAGTCTCGATCACATCGGTCAGCGTTCCAAGAACCTTGCCTTCATCTGTCACCACTTCCATGTCGATAAGGTCCGCAATAAAATTTTCGTTTTCTCCAAGCTCCACTGCATGTTCTCTGTCCACCAGCAGATCTTTTTTCAGATATTTCTCGATATCGTTAATATTATCATATCCTTTGAACTTCAGGATCACCTGGTTCTTGAAGAATTTCACGCCTTCGATCTCAAGAATCTTGTGTTCCCTTCCTGTATCCAGGATTACTTCATCAAGATCCAGAAAACGTTCCGGATCATCGGTCGTGGGATATACTTTTACTTCTCCGCGGATTCCATGGGTACTGGAAATCACACCTACTCTTAAAAACTGTTCCATGTTTTCCATCCTTCTATTGACAACAACAGCCCGAAGCTCCGGGTGGCATTCCTTACGGTTCTCCATCCGGGTGCTCCGGGCTGCACCCTTTTGTGTATCGTCTTACTGTACGATCTCAACAATCACTTTTTTGTCATCCCTTGACGCTGCAGCTTTTACAACCGAGCGGATGGCTTTTGCAATACGGCCCTGTTTGCCGATTACCTTCCCCATGTCTGTGGGTGACACACGAAGCTCAACAACCGTTGCATTATCTTTTTCAGTCTCTGTAACGGTCACTTCCTCCGGATGATCCACAAGTGCTTTTGCGATCACTTCCACTAATTCCTTCATCCTTCCACCTCCAAGGGGCTTTACCGAGAAAGCTCTTATTTGGTAATTCCTGCCAGTTTGAACAGTTTACCAACCATCTCAGTCGGCTGAGCGCCGTTAGCAAGCCACTTTTTAGCTGCTTCTTCGTTGATGTTGAAAGTACTCGGATCAGTGCTCGGATCATAAGTTCCGATCTCATCGATGAATCTTCCGTCACGCGGAGATCTGGAATCTGCTACGATTACTCTGTAAAAAGGAGCCTTTTTCTGTCCCATTCTTCTTAATCTGATTTTTACTGCCATTGTTGTTTCCTCCATTAAAATAAATGTTTTTTCTTGTTTTCTATGTTGTAAACGGAATACCGTCGGTGATGGCTTTACACCCCTGCCTTAAAATGGCAGCTTCCCGAACATTCCTTTTTTACCAAATCTTCCTTTGCCTTTGCCACCCATCATGCCTGACATCTGCTTCATCATCTTACGGCTCTGTTCAAACTGCTTCACCAGACGATTCACCTCGCTGATGTCCACACCTGCGCCATTGGCAATTCTTCTCTTTCTGGATGGATTGAGCACATCCGGATTCTGACGCTCCTTCACTGTCATGGACAGGATGATTGCTTCGATCCGTGCCATCTTCTTCTCATCCACAGCATCTTCCAGCTGCTTCATCTGATTGCCGCCCATACCCGGCATCATACTTAAAAGAGCACCGATACCACCCATCTTCTTCATCTGATGCATGCTCTCCAGATAATCCTCGAAGTCGAACTGATTCTTCTTCATCTTCTGGACCATCTTCATAGATGCTTCTTCATCAATGGACTCCTGTGCCTTCTCGATCATGGTCAGAATATCACCCATGCCAAGGATTCTGGAGGCCATACGATCCGGATAAAACTGCTCCAGATCTGACAGCTTCTCACCCATACCTACATAGAGGATCGGCTTTCCGGTCACTGCACGGATAGAAAGTGCCGCACCACCTCGGGTGTCACCATCCAGCTTCGTCAGGATCACGCCGTCGATGCCTACCTTCTCTGAGAAGGTTGTTGCCACATTGACTGCATCCTGTCCGGTCATGGAGTCTACTACCAGAATGCTGTAATCCACATGTACATTCGCCTTGATCTCCTGAAGCTCTTCCATCATAGCCTCATCAATATGAAGCCGTCCGGCCGTATCCAGGATCACCACGCTCATGCCCTGCTTCTTCGCATGCTCCATTGCCGCTTTCGCAATGTCCACCGGCTTATGCTGGTCTCCCATGGAAAATACTTCCACACCCTGCTTCTCACCATTTACCTGTAACTGCTTGATCGCAGCAGGACGATATACATCGCAGGCGGTCAGAAGAACCTTCCGGCCTTTGATCTTGAACTTTCCGGCAAGCTTTGCAGCTGTTGTCGTCTTACCAGCTCCCTGAAGACCTGTCATCATGATCACTGTGATCTCATTGGAAGGACGAAGTTTGATCTCCGTGGTCTCGCTGCCCATCAGATTGACCATCTCTTCGTTCACGATCTTGATCACCATCTGTCCCGGAGTCAGGCTCTCCATCACATCTGTACCCACAGCTCTCGCTTCTACAGCCTTAATAAACTGTTTTACGACTTTGAAGCTGACGTCTGCTTCCAGAAGTGCAAGCTTCACTTCCTTTAAAGCTGCCTTTACATCTGCCTCTGTCAGTCTTCCTTTGCCGCGCAGATTCTTAAATACATTCTGCAATTTTTCCGATAAGCTGTCAAATGCCATCTAAAGCTCCTCCAGAATTTCCAATGCGATCTCGTCGATCTTCGCCATCTTTGGATCTTGTGCCTGTTCCTTCGCAAGTTTATGGATCTCTCCAACCTTTTCACGCAGACTCACAAAGCGTTCCATCAGATGCAGTTTTGCTTCATATTCCTCCAGCAGCCTGCTGCTGCGACGGACCATATCATGTACGCCCTGTCGGCTGATGCCAAGACTGGCTGCCACTTCACTGAGCGAATAGTCGTTGAGGATCACATCCTCATATACCTGCTTCTGATGTTCTGTCAGCAGTTCGCCATAAAAATCATACAGAAGCGTCTGCTTCAGAATCTCCTCCATTACAATCACCTTGCCTATCTTACATGAAAAAAAAGAGGCTGTCAAGTATTTTTTCTTGACAACCTGCTTTTTATTCTTTGCTTCAACCAGCCTTACGTTCATATGCACCATGGTTTACAGAAGCCTCATATTCTTTCAGCTTCTGTGATGCTTCCGGATTCAGATATTTCGGTACCTGAATCTTCACCTCCACATAGAGATCACCGTGTACCGACGGATTCTTCATGGATATTATGCCTTTGCCTTTCAGACGGATCTTGCTTCCGCACTGACAGCCTGCCGGGATCTTGCAGATCACGCTGCCATTCAGGGTCTGCACTCTTGTCTCACCGCCGAAGACTGCTGTAGTAAACGGAATCTCCGCGCTGGTGTACACATCCATTCCTTTCCGTTCAAATCCATGTCTTGCGCCTACATGAACTTTCAGGAACAGATCTCCTGCTTCTCCGCCGCCAACACCCGGCATACCCTTGCCTTTCAGACGGATGCTCTGACCATCATCAATACCTGCCGGAACATGAACCTGTAAAGATATCCTCTTACCGGTTCCATCCTGGCTGGTCAGATGAATCAGCTTCTCACAGCCAAATGCTGCATCATCAAAGCTCACATTCACATCTGCATGAAGGTCTTCTCCTTTCATCCGATAGCTTTGCTGATGGAAACCGCCGGTACTGCCGCCAAAGCCACCCTGCCCATGAAACATATTTTTGAACATGTCTCCAAAAATATCTCCCATATCGTCTCCATCTTCAAAATGGTATTCCTGATAGCCTCCATTGCCAAAGCCGCTGCTGCGGAATCCGCCAGAACCAAAGCCAGATCCGGCTCCGCCCTGTTTGAATCCGCCCTGGTCAAATCCACCCTGACCGAATCCTTCCTCAAATGCTGCAAATCCATACTGGTCATACAACTTCTTCTTTTCCTCATCACTCAATACATTATATGCTTCTGTAATTTCCTTAAATTTCTGCTCTGCCTGCTTATCACCAGGATTCATATCCGGATGATATTTCTTTGCAAGTTTTCGATAGGCACGTTTGATTTCTTTTTCATCAGCACTTCTGTTAATCCCAAGCACCTCATAATAATCTCTCTTACTCATCCTGCGTCACCTCCAGGTGTCTGTGTTATAAGTACAACTTATTCAGAGCTACATTCGCAAAATGACATGTGCATAACTCTGAATAGCTCAAAATCCCGACCTTTCGGCCGGGACTTACTATTTTCTTTGTTCTATTTGTAATATAACACATATGTTTTAAATTTTCAACAAACATTTAGGAATTCACAGATTTTTCACATTTTTTTCGCAACTCACCTGCGGATTTTGCGAATGGTGCGGGTGAACTGTACCTCATCACTCTTGCAGATACCCTCTCATCTTTAACTCCTGTTCGATCAGATCCAGCTGCTCCTCTGAACCAGCCACCACCGTATGATAATGGCAGTCATCGGTCAGCAGTTTCAGCGGATGGGCTGCATGAGCCTCCATCTGCTCCACAAATTGCTTTGCCTCCATGCGGTTAGCGATCATCAGGTCTGCCCGGATCTGTCCGTACAGGGGATGCTCTACAAACACATCCAGAACCTTTCCACCATAATCCACGATCAGCTGCAGTTCATCCAAAGTATGCTCCGTGTCATGATGTACCCGAAAGATCCGCACATACTGTTCTTTTACTGCCGCATCCAGAAAATATCCTTTATAAGTGGACAGAATCTGCATCCGCTGAGCACGAAGCAGCGCCATATCCTGTACGATCACCTGACGGCTCACCTTCAGAACTTTTGCAAGTTTTGTTCCTGACACCGGACTTTTACTGTCCTTTAGTATTTTTATGATCTGGCTTCTTCTTTTCTCGCCTTCTGTCACATTCTTTTCCTCCCTCAGGACTTTGATTTCTTAGTCTTCCGGTTTCTGATAAAAGTGGCCGGATAGCTGTGAGGTCTTGATCACATTGATAAATGCATGCTTATCCACCTCCCGCACTGCTTTTAACACATGCTTACTCTCCGCACTTGATACGACAGAATAGACCATGTGGCGTTCACAGTGTTCATAGGATCCCTCTCCATTCAGGATTGTTGCCCCATGGTGGCACGTGTTTGAGATTGCATCACACACTTCCTGCGGATGATCGGTCACAACAAACAATGTCTGCTGCTGATACTTCTTATATAAAGTGTGCAATACCTGCGTGGATGCATACTGGAAAATAATTGAGTATAATGCCTTGTCCCATCCAAACAGAAGACCTGCAGCGCCAAGGATCAGCACATTCAGACCCAGCACCAGATTCCAGGAATCCATGCCTTTTTTCTCCGACAGATAAATAGCAATAAAATCCGTCCCCCCAGATGTTGCATTGGCAAATAAGCAAAGACTGATCACTGCTCCGTTAATGAGACCTCCAAACACACTGATCAACAACGTATCGTAAGTAATAGGATATCCCGGGATCAGATCTGTAAGGATACCTGTCAGCAGGATCATCAGACAGGAATACAAGGTAAATTTCTTTCCAATAAAACGGAATCCAATATAGACCGGTATCGCATTCAGGATCACATTGACCAGCGTATATGGAATCGTAATACCAAAAAACAGATCAGCCACACGCTGGATCAGAATCGTCAGTCCCGTTGCTCCACCAGGATACAAGCCACCTGTCCGTACAAAAGTCTTAATATTCAATGCCATAATCAGCGATGCCACGCAGACCATCAGAATTCTCTTTCCATCTTCTTTTATATCAAATCTCATCTTTCCCCTCCTTTTCTCTATTATATCTCACTGTATGCAAAAAGGGAATGCTTACGCATTCCCTTTTTGCAATAGGATATATATATGGGTATCTTATAATGGAATAGGGCCTTTATTTGTTCTGTTCCCACTATACTCCTTTTATTCTCGTAAAGTCAATTATTTTTGTTAAATTTTTGACATTCTAATTTGGAATATGAAACTCTGCGTAAAAAAGAGGTATACGGAATCCGCATACCTCTTTACAATCACCTGTTATATAGAAAGAATTACTCTTCCTCTGCTTCCTCAACCGGTGCTTCCAGAGCTTTCATGCTCAGGCTGATCTTATGATCCTCACCGTTGAAATCAACAACTTTAGCTTTGATAACCTGACCGATCTTCAGAACGTCAGCCGGTTTCTCAACATGATCTCTGGAAATCTGAGATACATGAAGCAGTGCGTCTACACCCGGCTCCAGCTCAACAAATGCGCCAAAGTCAGTCATACGTGCTACAGTACCCTCTACTTCATTGCCTACTGCATATTTCTCAGCAGCATTGAGCCACGGGTTTGCATCATCAAACTTAAGGCTCAGAGCAATCTTGGTATCTTTGATCTCTTTGATCAGAACAGTCAGTTTCTGACCAACCTTGAACATCTTCTTCGGATGCTCAACACGACCCCAAGACATCTCAGAGATATGAAGCAGACCATCAGCTCCGCCCAGATCTACGAATGCGCCAAAGTCAGTAATATTTTTAACAACGCCTTCTACAATATCTCCTTCATGGATACGCTCGAAGAGTTCTTTCTGCATCTCTGCTTTCTTAGCAACCAGAAGCTGTTTTCTGTCACCGATGATTCTTCTTCTCTTCGGATTGAATTCAGTGATTACAAACTCAATCTCCTGATCAGCATATTTGCTGAGGTTTTTCTCATAAGTATCAGATACCAGGCTTGCAGGAATGAAGATTCTGGTCTCATCAACTACAACACTTAATCCACCATCCAGTACCTGAGATACTTTTGCGGTCAGAACTTCTTTGTTCTCAAAAGCCTCTTCCAGTCTCTTGCTTCCTTTTTCTGCAGCTACTCTTCTGTAAGAAAGCTGAACCTGTCCCTCACCATCATTTACTTTCAGGACTTTAACTTCCATAGTGTCACCTACAGATACCATAGTTCTCAGGTCTGCATTCGGCACGTTGGTATACTCGTTTCTGGAAACAATACCGTCTGATTTGTAGCCTATATTTAAGATGATCTCGTCTTCTTTGACATCGATCACTGTGCCTTCTACGATTTCTCCTGTTCTGATAGTTTTTAATGAACCTTCCAGCATCTGTTCAAAACTTAATTCTGACATCGTTTTTGAACCTCCTCAATAATTTTCTTTGGGGTGGAAGCCCCCGCTGTAATACCTACAAGCCCAGTAGATCGTAATACCCCTAAATTCAAGTCGTCAACCGTCTGTATATAGTAAGTATTTTCGCACTCTTTTCTGCATATTTCAAATAGCTTCTGCGTATTTGAACTATGGCTTCCGCCAATCACGATCATGGCATCTGCCTCGTCTGCAATCTGACGTGCTTCCGTCTGTCGCTCTTCCGTCGCATTGCAAATTGTATTTACAACAACTCTATCATACCTCTTTTTGTCAAGAATTTCAACTAAATCTTGAAATTTCTTGTAGTTAAATGTCGTCTGTGAGACAATGCATACAGAACTGTTCTCCGCAAGCTCCAGAGCCTCTGCCTGCTCTGAGGATTCCACTACAATTGCCGGGGTATGACACCAGCCTTTGATTCCCTCTACTTCCGGGTGCTTATCATTTCCTATGATAATGATCTGCCGGCCAGCTGCACTCTCTTTTTCCACAGTCCGGTGAATCTTCTTTACAAACGGACAGGTGGCATCCACACAGATGAGTCCTTTTTCCTGGATCAGATCATAAATCTCTCTGCCCACTCCATGGGAACGGATAATAACTGTACCTTCAGTCAGAGTCTCCAGTTCTTCCTTTGAGTCCAGAACCCGAACCCCTTTCTCTTCCAGATCCTGCACCACTACTTCGTTATGAATAATAGGACCATACGTATAGATGGGGCGGATTCCTTTTTCCACCTGCTCATAGACTGTATCCACTGCCCGCTGTACACCAAAACAAAAGCCCGCACTCTTAGCCACTTTTACCTGCATAATTCAAGGATCCTTTCTACCACCTGATCAATGGTCATGTCGGAAGAATCTACCAATGTTGCATCCTCTGCCTGACGAAGGGGTGATATATCACGATGCATATCCCGATAATCGCGGTCTTCAATATCTGCTGCAATCTTTGCAAGATCTGCAGATTCACCTTTTTCCTGAAGTTCCAGAAATCTTCTCTTTGCTCTGGTCTCCACACTGGCAGTCAGATACACTTTCACATCCGCATCCGGCAATACCACAGTTCCAATATCCCGGCCATCCATGACCACATCAGTCTCTCTGGCCAGCTTCTGCTGAAGTTCCACCAGCTTCTTACGTACTTCCGGTACTACAGATGAGACAGATGCCATATTTCCAACCGCTTCTGTTCTCAGATATGCATTTACATTTTCCCCATTTAACAGAACTACTTGTTCTCCATCCTGATAACAGATGGAGATATCCGCATGCTGACAGGCTGCAGCGATTGCTTCTTGATCTGCGGCATCTACCTGATTCTGGATCAGGTAATAGGCCATGGCACGGTACATAGCTCCTGTATCTACATAAATATAACCAAGTCTTCTGGCGATTCGCTTTGCAATGGTACTTTTTCCGGCTCCTGCCGGTCCATCAATTGCTACATTATGACTCATAGTGTCCTCCCTTTTTTCTTTTCAAAACATATCTTAGAGTGCATTTGCCGCAGCAACTGCTGTGGACCAGGCAATCTGCAGGTTGAATCCTCCGGTCACTGCATCCAGATCCAGCACTTCTCCGATAAAATAAAGTCCTGGAATATTTTTACACTCCATAGTACCTGGATCGATCTCTTTGACTGAGACACCTCCCTTTGTGATGATTGCCTCATTGTATCCACGAAGTCCTGTCACTGTCAGCTCCAGTTCTTTCATGCAGGACAAAAATCTCTCCCGCTCTTCTTTGGTAATATCGTGGATTCGTTTCTCCGGTTCGATACCACACAGCCCATACATAACTCCCACCAGCTTGGACGGCAGGAAGGATGGCAGCACATTGCGGAACTGCTTGTTGGCATTGGCATCAAACTCTCTTAGAATCCTTGCATCCAGCTGCTCCTTTGACAGGGCTGGTTTCAGATCCAGGATCAGCTTCACCTGCTTTTCACGGATCTTTCTGGCACAGACGCTGCTGGCTGTGAGAATCAGCGGACCCGTTACTCCGAAATGAGTAAACATCATCTCTCCAAAGTCTTCGTACAACCTCTTCTTCCCATCCAGGATCTTAATGGAAACATTTTTAAGTGAAAGTCCCTGCAACTCCTTCACCCAGTCTTCCTTCACATTAAAAGGAACCAGTGACGGTACACAGTCCGTCACCTTCAGGCCAAAGCTTTCTGCAAACCGGTAACCGTCTCCCGTGGATCCGGTACTTTCGTAAGAGATGCCGCCGGTGGCCACGATCACTTTATCCGTTTGCTCAAGGGTTTTATCTGCCAGCTGCAGGGTAAATCCATCTTCCTGCTTCCGTATACTTTTTACTTCTGTATTCAGATGTACCTGCACCCCTGCTGATCTCATGGCTCTGCGCAAAGTATCCAGAACATCCGCCGAACGGTCAGACATTGGAAAGACCCGGTTCCCCCGCTCCACCTTCAGCTTCAACCCTTCCGCTTCAAAAAAATCATATGCATCCTGATTGGTAAATCCATAAAATGCACTGTACAGGAATTTTTTGTTACTTTTGACACTCTCCAGCAGTTCCTCCATATCACAGGCATTGGTCAGATTGCACCGGCCTTTTCCCGTAATATATAATTTCTTGCCTGTCTTTTCATTTTTCTCATATACATGGACTTCCATTCCCCGTCTTGCTGCAAAAATGGAGGCCATCATACCGGCAGCACCGCCGCCGATCACTGCTATTTTTTCCATTTTATTGTTCTCCCAGACGTTGAATCATTTCCTCACAAATCTTCTGTGCACTTTTTCCATCAGTCTCAATAATCATGTCTGCCGCTGCTTCATATTTTTCCCGTCGTTTTTCCATCAACTCTGCAATATATGCAACTGTCTTATTGTTTTCCAGTAACGGACGGTCATGGTTATTTTCCACTCTTTCCAGAATTGTCTCTGGCTTCGCAGTCAGAAGAACCACTTTTCCATTCTTCTTCATCTCTGTCACATTGCATTCTCGCATGGCAACACCACCACCGCAGGAGACAACTGTGTTGGTCTTCTCCTGCAATTCCACTAAAAGTTTTGTTTCCAGATCTCTGAAATACAATTCTCCGTGTTTTTCAAAGATGTCGGAGATGCTCATCCTCTCTCTTTCTGCGATCACCTGATCCATCTCAACCACATCCATATCAAACTTTTCACAGAGATAATCAGCCACAGTACTTTTTCCAGATCCCATAAATCCGATCAAAAAAATATTGTATGTAAATTGCATCTTCATTTCTGCTCCTCTATCACACTAAGTTATCGTAATATGATAACCCTTTTGTATTATACTTTGAACCATTACCTTATGGCAACGATATTTTTTATTTCAACAAAAAAGAACCACCAGTATACACCAGTGGTTCTCCTTGTGTCTGTAATAATTAAACCGGATATGCTCCGTTCTCGGTGTCTGCAACATTTGCATCCATCTTGGTCTGCTGTGCTTCTCTGTATTTGAAGAAGTCAGTAGCAACCTGCGGGAACAGTGCGTAGGACAGAACGTCCTCATCCTGCTGTTTGTATTTTTCCATCTCAGCTTCCAGCTTCGGCAGCTCGTTGCCGATCAGGTCTGCCGGACGGCAGGTAATGATCTCACCATCTCCGATGCACTTCTTCTGTACTTCCGGATTGAACGGTTTTACAGTCTTTCCGTATTTTCCAGAGAGAACATCTTTGGTCTCTTTGGTTACCATCTTGTAACGCTCACCCATGATTACGTTAAATACTGCCTGAGTACCAACGATCTGAGAAGACGGAGTAACCAGCGGGCACTCACCAAGGTCTTTACGTACACGCGGAACCTCTTCCAATACGTCATAGAACTTGTCTTCTGCATGCTGCTCTTTCAGCTGGGAAGTCAGGTTGGAAAGCATTCCACCCGGTACCTGATACAGAAGAGTCTTGATGTTAACGCCAAGGTTCTTCGGATTCAGCAGACCGGTCTCAAGAGCTTCGTCACGCATCGGTCTGAAGTAATCAGCGATCTCAGCCAGAAGCTTCTGATCATATCCGGTATCATACGGAGTTCCTTTGAAGGTCTCAACCATAACCTCAGTTGCCGGCTGGGAAGTACCCAGAGCAAACGGAGACATTGCACAGTCGATCACATCCACGCCAGCCTCAACAGCTTTGAGGTAAGTCATGGAAGCAACACCGGATGTATAATGAGTATGCAGCTGAATCGGGATCTTAACGGTCTCTTTCAGTGCAGTAACCAGCTCGGTTGCTTTGTACGGAAGGAGAAGTCCTGCCATATCTTTGATACAGATAGAATCTGCACCCATCTCTTCGATCTGTTTTGCCATGGAGGTCCAATACTCAAGTGTATAAGCATCTCCCAGTGTATAGGAAAGTGCGACCTGAGCATGTCCGCCCTCTTTGTTGGATGCCTTTACTGCGGTCTGCAGGTTACGAAGGTCATTCAGACAGTCAAAGATACGAATGATATCAATACCGTTTGCGATGGATTTCTGTACAAAGTACTCAACCACATCATCACCATACGGACGATATCCCAGAATGTTCTGTCCACGGAACAGCATCTGCAGCTTGGTCTTCTTAGCTCTTTCACGGATCTTACGAAGTCTGTCCCACGGATCCTCTTTCAGGAAACGTAAGGAAGCATCGAAAGTAGCTCCACCCCAGCACTCCAGGGAATGATATCCTACGTTGTCAAGCTTTTCGATGATCGGAAGCATCTGCTCAGTTGACATACGGGTAGCAATCAGAGACTGATGTGCGTCACGCAGGATAGTCTCTGTTATTTTAATCGGCTTTTTAGCGATTTCAGTCATTTTCTATTCCTCCTACAAATTTGTCCTTTTCCGTCAGCAGCTTAGAATACTCCAAAAATAGCCATGAAAGTTCCGGCTGCAACTGCAGTACCGATAACACCGGCTACGTTCGGTCCCATTGCATGCATCAGAAGGAAGTTGGTCGGATCAGCCTCTGCACCAACCTTCTGGGATACACGGGCTGCCATAGGAACTGCAGACACACCTGCAGAACCGATCAGCGGGTTTACCTTTCCTCCGGTCAGTTTACACATGATCTTACCGAAGAGAACACCTGCTGCAGTACCGAATGCAAATGCAATCAGACCCAGAGCAACGATCTTCAGGGTATCCAGGTTCAGGAATGCTTCTGCACTTGTGGTAGCTCCTACGGAAGTACCAAGCAGAATAACTACGATATACATCAGGGCATTGGATGCAGTCTCTGTCAGCTGACGAACCACACCGCTCTCACGGAACAGGTTACCCAGCATCAGCATACCAACCAGCGGAGCGGTGGTAGGCAGGATCAGAGAAATAATGATCGTAACGATGATCGGGAACAGGATCTTCTCCAGTTTAGATACCGGACGAAGCTGCTCCATCTTGATCTTACGCTCTTCCTCAGTGGTCAGAAGCTTCATGATAGGCGGCTGGATAACCGGCACCAATGACATATAGGAATATGCCGCTACTGCAATCGGTCCCATAATAGCCGTCTGCTGCAGCTTACCTGCCAGGAAGATGGAAGTCGGACCGTCAGCACCTCCGATAATGGAGATTGCTGCTGCTGCTTTATCAGAGAAGCCAAGAAGCATAGCTCCCAGATAAGCTGCGAAAATACCGAACTGAGCAGCTGCACCAAGCAGGAAGCTCTTCGGGTTTGCGATCAGCGGACCGAAGTCTGTCATCGCACCTACACCCATAAAGATCAGGGACGGAAGGATCGCCCACTCATCCAGTGTGTAGAAATAGTAGAGAAGTCCGCCGACTCCGTTGGCAGAATCCTCGATTGACAACATAATGTCAGGATAAATGTTTACCAGCAGCATTCCAAAAGAGATAGGAACCAGAAGCAGAGGCTCAAACTCTTTTGCAATAGCCAGATACAGGAATCCACAAGCAACAGCGATCATTACGTAGTTTCCCCAGGTCAGGTTAAAGAACGCGGTCTGCTGCAGGAGATTTCCTAATGTTTCAGCAATATAGCTCATGTTGTAACCTCCAATGATTAATTAGAATACCAGTCGTATATGTTCCTAGTTCATGGTAGCTAATACATCACCGGACTCTACAGCGTCACCAACAGATACGTTGATGCCAGCAACGGTTCCGTCTTCCGGAGCTACAACCGGGATCTCCATCTTCATAGCTTCCAGGATCACAATCGGATCACCAGCTTTTACAGCCTGGCCAGCACTTGCTTCTACTTTGAATACTTTACCCGGTACAGATGCGGTTACTTCGATGGAACCAGCACTTGCTGCCGGTGCTGCTGCAGCCGGAGCTGCTGCCGGTGCCTTCGGTGCTGCCTTCGGAGCTGCTGCGCGAACCGGTGCGCTTCCTGCGCCGCCTTCTTCTACAGATACTTCATATACAGTGCCATTTACGGTAATGGTATAATTTTTCATCTTAATATATCCTCCTAATTTCCTTATACTCTTTTCCAGGTTGCGGAATCTGCACGACGGATGGAACGTACCACGAATCCATCAGATGAGCTTCCGGTATATGCACAGATCGCTGCGGTGATCGCTGCGACTAACTCGCCCTCATCCACAGTCGGCTCTGCCGGTGCTGCTACTGGAGCTGCAGCCGGTGCTGCTGCCGGTTTTGCGGCTGGTGCTTTCTCTTCTTTCTTCTTTCCAAATTTTGCCTGAATATTCGGAATGAAGTTGAAGCAGTAGATGATCAGACTGATCAAGATCAGTACTGCGAATACAGTTCCCATACCAAGGAGTGTATTCATTCCTGCTTTTGCAAGAATCTCACCCAGAGAATACTCCGGATTTACAGTTACACTCTGTGCAACACTCTTCTTGTTGAATACAATTTCCAGATCCGCTTTGCGCTGTTCATAAGTCAGGTGAGTGATCAGGATCACTTCATCCTTCTTAGTCTCAAACTCATAACCATCCGTACTTACATAAGCACCCAGCTCTTCCATAGAACCTTCGTAACCTGCAAAAGCGGTGGTAAATGCTTCAGCGGTAAACGGAAGTCCATAAGAGTCCAGCATAGACTGAGCATCTTCCTCATCCATGGTTGCATATGTATCAAGATCAGCCTCTGACAGACCATTCCAGCTTCCGATCAGGAAATCAGATACAGACTGAAGATACGCACTGTCATACTCGATAGTCTCACTGTCATTTGCACTTCCGCAGGCAGTCAGACCCAGAACCGATACAGAAAGCACTAGCAGCGCAAGGATCTTTCTTAATTTCTGTTTCATATGATTCACCTCGCTCTACACGGTTCCATGTTTTTTAAAGGGACGGTCTTCTCTCTTGGTGTACAGCATCTCAAATGCACCGATCACGTATTTTCTGGTATCCTGTGCTTCGATCACACTGTCAACATAACCTCTCTTTGCTGCTGAAGCAACACTGTTCTGAAGTTCTGCATAAGCAGCTTCTTTCTCTCTCAGCTCTTTTGCGTCAGCTTCCGGATACATTACTTTCACTGCAAGTTTTGCACCCATCATACCGATTTTTGCATTCGGCCATGCGTATACAACGTCAGCGCCAAGACCTTTGCTGTTCATAGTCACATATGCGCTTCCGTAAGCTTTTCCAACTACTACATTTACCTTCGGCACAGTTGCCTCTGCAAATGCATAGGTAAGTGCTGCAGCAGCTGCAGCCATCTTCTTCTCAGAGCATTTGGTTGCCTTGAAGCCAGCTGCGTTGGTCAGAGTCAGTACCGGAATATTGAAAGCATCACAGAACTCTACGAATTTTGCTGCTTTTTCGCATCCTCTTGCAGAGATCTCTGCATTAAACTCTTCAACTGCATTGCCTTCCTCATCGTACAGGGTGGAACGGTTAGCAACTGCTCCTACGGTGGTTCCGTTCAGTTTGATGAATCCGGTCACCATATCTTTTCCATACTCTGCTTTGGTCTCAAAGAAGATTCCGGAGTCAGAGATCATCGGCAGGGTAATTGCCGGATCTGCAGCAGAAGCTTCCAGATCTGCACATACTCTGTTCAGATCATCCTCGCAGTCCATATAGGAAAGATCATCTTCGTTGTTAGCCGGGAGCAGAGATACCAGATCACGGATCTTGGTGATCAGTTCAGCCTCTTCAGCTACAACATCAACATTTCCAACTTCCTCGCTCTGGAATTTTGCAGAAGCAGTATCACATTTGGATGCATCGTTTCCTTCCAGTGCATTCGGGGAGTTTACAAAAAGTTTTGCTTTCTTGGACTCCATAAAGGTAAAGTCAGACATAGCAGATGCTACTGCCATACCGCCGCCACAGGTTCCAAATACTGCTGTGATCTGCGGAACAACACCGGATGCCATTGCCTGTTTCAGGTACAGCTCTCCAAATGCGTTCAGTGCATCAGTTGCTTCCTGAAGACGAAGACCTGCACAGTCAACAAGACCGATCACCGGTGCTCCCATCTTCATAGCCATATCATAGATTTTTGTAATTTTCTTTGCGTGCATCTCGCCCATGGAGCCTCCCAGCACGGAAGCATCCTGACTGTACACATACACAAGACTCTCATTGATCAGTCCGTAACCTGTGATTACGCCGTCAGAAGGAGTATCTGTGTTGTTCATGTTGAAATCTGTCGCACGTGCAGTAACTGCTGCGCCAATCTCAACAAAGCTGTTCTCGTCAAGCAGCGCTGCAATTCTGCCACTTGCCAAGGTCTGTGCTGTATTACTCATTTTTAGCCCTCCATCACATATATTATTAAATAACGCAAATTCTGCCGTTTTCCATTGTAGCAACTAGCCGCCACTTTTTCAAGCGATTTTTCACAGAATCTGACAATATATGTTCTTACTGATGTAACATATTTTTTGTCATTGTTTTCTGTAACAAAAATAAAAGAAGGCAGATGTTGCAATAGAACATTCTGCCTTCCTGTATGGATTTTCCTTATAAACCAGAATTAAACTCTGGACAGATACTCACCGGTTCTGGTGTCGATCTTGATCTTGTTTCCGGTCTCAACGAACAGCGGAACGTTAACAACTGCACCAGTCTCAACGGTTGCCGGTTTGGTAGCACCTGTTGCGGTATCACCTTTGAAGCCCGGCTCAGTATCTGTGATCTCAAGCTCTACAAACAGCGGAGCCTCTACTGCGAATACGTTACCGTTGTGAGAACAGATCTTAACCATCTCGTTCTCTTTTACAAACTTCAGGGAATCTCCCACATCTTCGCTGTTCAGTGCGATCTGATCGTAGTTCTCCACGTTCATGAAGTGGAACAGATCTCCATCACTGTACAGATACTGCATGTCTACACGGTCAATACGTGCTGCCGGGAATTTCTCGGTCGGACGGAAAGTCTTCTCAACTACACCGCCGTTGATGATATTTTTAAGTTTGGTTCTCACAAATGCAGCACCTTTACCCGGTTTTACATGCTGAAACTCTAAAATCTGATAAACGTTACCTTCGATCTCCAGTGTAACGCCATTTCTGAAATCTCCTGCAGAAATCATGTTAATTCGTCCTCCTTATGTTATACGGGGCAATGCGCAGTCCCCACACTTTATCCTATTTTATAATAGAACATCCATTATTTCAACTGTTTTTTCAAACTTTCTTCGTTCTACTTCAGCATTTTTTTCAGTTCATCCATAAATGTATTCACATCTTTGAACTCTCTGTACACAGAAGCAAACCTGACATAAGCCACAGAATCCAGGTCTTTCAGCTTTTCCATAACCATTTCCCCGATCTGACGGCTGGAGATCTCACGTTCCTCTTTGCTGAAAATACTTGATTCCACATCATCGATCATAGCTTCTATCTGCGTGGCTGATACCGGTCTCTTGTGACAGGCACGGAACACCCCGCCTTCAACTTTGGCCCGGTCATAAGTCTCCCTGTTATTATCTTTTTTGATCACGATCATCGGGATCGTCTCTACCTTTTCATAAGTAGTAAACCGTTTATGACATTCATCGCATTCTCTTCTCCGGCGGATGGAATCCCCATCATCCGCAGGTCTGGAATCAATGACTCTTGTATTGTCTTTTCCGCAATATGGACACTTCATGAAACCCCTCCTTCTTTGTTGTTCAGTATATAACAGGCTGCACTTTTCTGTCAATGAAAGACTCAAAGAAGCATATGCTTTAACAAACAATGGTGCATGGAGATATTCCGATGAGATTCTGTGAATTAAAAGAAAAAGATGTGATCAACCGATGTGACTGCAAGAAGCTTGGTCAGATCTGTGATCTGGTCATTGATGAGTGTAGTGGTCAGATCTGTTCCATCATCGTGCCTGGTCCCCCAAGACTGTGTGGCCTTCTCTGTCCGGATCAGGAATATATCATTCCCTGGAACTGTATCTGTCAGATCGGTCCTGATATTGTACTGGTGGAGATCGCAGCAGAAAAGGTGCTCTCTCCAAGAAAAATATGGAAATAGTTTTTTCTGTATTTTCTGCATAACCCATTTATTTTGGGAAATGCTTTTAACAAGTCAGGAGGGAACTGTATGCTTATCAACAAGGTGGAAATCTGCGGAGTCAACACATCCAAACTGCCGCTCCTTACCAATGATGAAAAGAAGCTGTTATTCGAGCGGATTAAAAAAGGAGATCAGGAGGCCAGGGAGATTTATATTAAAGGCAATCTCCGTCTGGTCTTAAGCGTGATCAAACGGTTCTCATCCAGCAGTGAAAATGCCGATGACTTATTTCAGATCGGCTGCATTGGCCTCATGAAAGCCATCGACAATTTTGACTGTACCATGGATGTAAAATTCAGTACTTATGCAGTGCCTATGATCGTGGGCGAGATCCGCCGGTATCTTCGGGACAACAACAGTATCCGGGTCAGCCGGTCTCTTCGGGATACAGCCTATAAGGCCATCTACGCCAGGGAAACGCTTATGAAAGAGCATGCTTCCGAACCGACCATTCAGGAAATCTCCGCTGCCACCGGCATCGCTGCCGAAGATATTGTATATGCACTGGATGCCATTCAAAGCCCGGTGAGCCTCTTTGATCCAGTCTATACAGAAGGTGGAGACACCCTCTATGTGATGGATCAGATCAGCGATAAAAAAAATAAAGAAGACAACTGGGTGGAAAATCTGTCCTTATCCGAGGCCATGAAGCGGCTGACCCCAAGAGAACATCACATCATCGATCTTCGCTTCTTTGAAGGAAAGACCCAAATGGAGGTGGCTGAGGAGATCCATATCTCCCAGGCTCAGGTCAGCCGTCTGGAAAAAAATGCACTGAAGACCATGCGGAACTATCTGAAATAATCCCCTATTCCATCTACTCGTATCTTACAATCTCTTTTTTCAGTCTTCCGATGATCTTCTTCTCCAGCCGTGAAATATAGGACTGAGAAATTCCCAGAAGATCCGCCACTTCCTTCTGGGTCATCTCCTGCCCGGAAGGATGATTAAGTCCAAACCGCAGTTCGATGATCATCCGCTCCCGTCTGGATAATTTTCCCAACGCTTTTCTTAGAAGCTTTCGTTCCACTTCATTTTCCAGATCTCGGTAAATAATGTCTTCATCCGTTCCCAGAATATCTGAAAGCAGCAGTTCATTTCCATCCCAGTCCACATTCAGCGGCTCATCAATAGATACTTCCATCCGAAGCTTGCTGTTTCTTCTCAGATACATCAGGATCTCATTTTCGATGCAGCGGGACGCATAGGTAGCAAGTTTGATGTTCTTTCCACTGTTAAACGTATTGATCGCTTTGATAAGTCCTATGGTTCCAATGGAGATCAGATCCTCCACACCCACTCCGGTATTGTCGAATTTTTTCGCTATGTAGACTACCAGCCGCAGGTTATGTTCGATCAGCGTGGCTTTTGCCTGCTGTTCCTGTTCTGTTGAAAGATTGTGTATTGCTTCCGACTCCTCCACCGGATTCAAGGGCGGTGGAAGAATCTCGGAACCTCCTATATAATGGATTTCTCCTTTCTGAGCCAGAAACATACTTTTGAATCTGGGTACGACTTTCAATTGGATCTGATTGGGTATTGCTACCTTGATGATCATGTTGCCTCCTCCTGGGAGGACAGAAGTTCCTGATGAAGAATCAGCTCATACTGTCTGCTGGCCATAGGCATGCCTGCAAGGATCGGATGCCTGCACACACAGATTCCTGTATTTGTGGTAATTTCCATGCGATCCAGCACATACGCTTTTAAAAGTCCATGCTCCGCAACGGTCTGATAAGGAATAAGTCTCGGAAAAAGCTCTTTTCCAGACTTCTCCACAAGTGCCTGCAGCACCGGTTCCGTACAGACGCTGACCGGCCGACCGCTCACAGGATCCCGCAGGGAATTTCCTGTATCCACAAGTCCCTCGGTGCTGATCGATGCCTCCCCCAGATACAATGCCACCGGACAGATGATATCCTCTCGCTCCCGAAGCTTCACCAGCACCCACTCGACAGCCAGCAGGATACCTGCAAGCACCATCGAACCTCCTGCCAGCATAAGCCCCGCCAGCACGTAAAACTGTTCCAGATACCGGACCGTACCGCCAAGCAGCCATCCTTCCAGATATAACACGACCAGACACTTTATGTATGTGTTCCTTTTTCCGTATGCGGTCCGGATCATGACTGCCGCCGTAAGAATCGTCCCCAGAAACCATCCTGCTGTTGTCAGATAAGCCGAACCTGTTTCCAGCAGACAGGCTCCCATGCTTCCCAGTGCTGCTCCGGCTGCGATCCGTTTTCTGTCTGTCTGATACCCCATCAGTCTGGATGTGAGAAGCAAGAGACACACGTTGACCCACAGATTTTCCACAAACAGTACATCTACATAAACTTCATAATACACTTGCTGTCCTCTCTCTTATGATAGACAACATTATAAAAAAAGCAGGCCGCGAACCGTGTCAAACGGTGCAGCCTGCTTTTCTATTTCATAGACAAAAGCTGACAAAATACTCTCATCTGCTCGATGGGAATCTGACCCGGTGCGGATGCTTCTCCCACACTCGCAAAGGTCATAGCTGAACCTGTCAGGGTTCCTGCCAGACGACTTAAGACTCCCAGACGACCCATGGACATAGTCACTACCGGAATATCCAGAGAATGGTCTGCCTCCATGGTTGCTTCCATCAGTGTCATCACATCTTCCCGGCTCTGTGGCATCACTGCGATCTTCGCCACATCTGCTCCCATCTCCTGCATCCTGGTCAGACGGCGGATCAGTTCTTCTCTGTCCGGTGTCCGGTCAAAATTGTGAAAAGATGCGATCACATGAACACCTGCGCTTTGAAGTTTTCTGATCTCTTCTGATGTCCGTTCCTCCTCCCGGAATGCTTCCACATCTACCAGATCCACATAGCCGGATCTGGCAGCCCGTTCATTCAACTCATAGTAAGTATCTTTCATCACTGCAAGCTGTCCACCTTCATAGACTGTCCGGAGCGTGAAAAGCAGTGCTTTTTCTCTGATCCGTCCGCGGATTCCCTGTAGCACTTCGAGCAGTTCATCCCTGTCTTCCACACGGTCGAACCAGTCTCCCCGCCATTCCACCACATCCGCTTCTGTCTTCGCAATAACCTCTGCAGCCTTAAAAACATCTTCTTTTGTTCTGCCTACGATAGGCGCACAGATCTTCGGATCTCCTTCGCCAAAAACACCTGTACTTAATTTGAATGTTCGTTTCATCTCTTTATCCCTACTTAAAATACTTATTTTTTACCAGTTCTACCGGCATCGGTTTACCGGTCCACAGTTCAAACGCATAGGCTCCCTGATAGAGCAGCATATACATGCCGTTGAATGTCGGGCATCCAACTGATTCTGCCATCTGAAGAAGTCTGGTCTTCCTCGGCTGGTAGATCACATCCGACACGATCAGTTCCGGATGAAAGTAACTTACATCCGGCACCAGGCAGCCCTCTTCATGGGGACTCATGCCTACAGAGGACGCATTGATCAGAATGGCACTCTCATCGATGCTCTTTCTCATCTGCACCTCATCCTTCAGTTCATACATACAGACCTTACAGTCTGTCCGGCTGTTCACCCGATGGATGACCTGCTCCACTGCGTTCCATGAATTACCTTTTCTGGCAATCACATCGATTTTCGGCACTCCATCCAGCGCCGCCTGAGTAATGATCGAAGCCGCTGCCCCTCCGGTCCCCAGAAGCGTCATCTTCTTTCCGATAATATCGAAGCCTGCATCTGTTACCGCAGTCATATATCCTTTTCCATCCGTATTAAACCCGGTCAGAACACCATTTTCCTGCACTACCGTATTGACTGCTCCGATCAGTTCCGCTTCTTTGGAGAGCTTGTCTACCCGTTCAAACATCCGCCGCTTGTGAGGCATAGTACAGTTCCATCCTCTGGCATTAAAGGTAATGAGCCCATCCACTGCTGCCTCAAATTGTTCCGGCGCCACATCAAATGCCAGATATACATAGTCCAGTCCGTGATAACGGAATGATTCATTGTGCATCTCAGGCGAAACACTGTGTGCCACCGGCTGGCCCAGCAGACAGGTCAGTCCCGTATGTCCTGTAATCGGTATTGTTCCCATATAGTCTATCCTCTTCCCATATATCTATTCAAAGAAACACCCATTACATGCCCACGCCTCAGGCGTTTTCGGCACACAGTGGGTGTCTGATATATCCTTTATTATCTATCTGTTTTTCTGAAAGAACTGCGGAATCTTGATCTCCTGTTCTTCTATGGTACTCTCCGGCTTCTTAAACGTCTTCAGTCCCGGAAGCGGCTGTACCGGTTTGGTCTTGAACTCCGGTTTTACCGGATTCTGTGTTGCTGTTGAAGCGGCTGCAGTCGGCTGCGGAGCTTTCTGAGTTACCGGACGATAATTCGGCAGGACAGACTTGTTGGCATTATCCTGCAGACCTGTTGCAATTACAGTGATGCTTACTTCATCAGAATTGGTGGAGTCATACATTGCACCAAAGATCACGTTTGCATCCTCGCCTACCTGCTCCTGTACATAGCTTGCTGCCTCGTTGGCATCAATCAGAGAAATATCTCCGGATACATTGATGATCACATGAGATGCTCCTGCGATGGTCGTCTCCAGAAGCGGACTGGTGATTGCCTGTTTTACTGCCTCCAGAGCCTTGTCGTCTCCTCTTGCAGTACCAATACCAATATGTGCGATACCCTTGTCTGTCATGACGGTCTGTACGTCTGCGAAATCCAGATTGATCAGTGCCGGCAGATTGATCAGGTCAGTAATACCCTGTACTGCCTGCTGCAATACTTCATCTGCTTTCTTCAGCGCCTCCGGCATGGTAGTTCTGCGGTCCACGATCTCCAGAAGCTTATCGTTCGGGATCACGATCAGAGTATCTACGGAAGCTTTCAGCTTCTCGATACCTGCCAGTGCATTGTTCATTCTCTGCTTTGCTTCAAAACGGAACGGCTTGGTCACAACACCAACCGTCAGGATTCCCATCTCTTTAGCTGCTCTTGCCAGAACAGGAGTTGCACCGGTTCCGGTTCCGCCACCCATACCACAGGTTACAAATACCATGTCTGCACCCTGGATTGCTTCTTTGAGCTCTTCAATACTCTCTTCTGCCGCCTTTTCACCGATCTCAGGCTTTGCACCTGCTCCCAGTCCTTTGGTCAGCTTCTCGCCGATCTGGATCGCCGTCGGAGCCTTGCAGAGCTTCAGTGCCTGCTTGTCCGTGTTCACACCGATAAATTCTACTCCGCCGATCTGTTCCTCTACCATTCTATTTACAGCATTATTTCCTGCACCACCAACGCCGATCACAATGATCCGTGCAGCTGCTTCTGTTTCATTCGTCATGATTTCCAACAAGGCTATATCCTCCTTCAAATAGCGCTTTCCCACGCCATCTTACATTACTTTATATCATAGCTTCTTTTCTTAAAATGCGCAACAAATTTTTGAAAAAAATCATAATTACTACTTTACTTTGCCGACTCCAGGGAAATATGCGTTGTCTCGTCTGTATAGTTTTCCATGTGAAGCGTACCGGACTTGTCCTTAAGATCTCCCTCCAGCTGTTTGAGTCTGGAAATCTTCTCATCCAGATTCTCCCCGGTTCCCAGTGCCACTTTCACATCTCCCAGTTGAAGGAACAGTTCACCTCCTGCTCCAAACCGGATCTCATCCGGATCCAGATCATATTTGGTCAGAAGCTTCGTAATGCTTAGAATCGTATCAAAAATCGTCGGATCTTCCACGCTTAATGGCTGATGTATGGCAAGACTGTCAAAGGTCACACCGCTGATCTGTGGGATTCCCTCCAGTTCCTGGGTAGAACTCTCCACCACGATGCCATCTTTGTCAAAATACACATCCTGCCCCAGATAGCGCACATAACCTACCATATTTTTCTCATAGACCCGGATCTTCAGACTCTGCCAGGAATCCATGGTCACTTCAAAATCATCGATAAACGGAATCTCCGGATGCTCCTGATATTTATACCGAAGATATACCAGAAGCGTATTCTGAAGACTTCCTTCATCCAGCAGAAGATCCACTACTTCTTCCTTGGTATAGTAGGCATTTCCGGTCACAGTCACCTGCCGCACCCGGAAAACACCTGCAAAAGATAATCCCAATATGAACAGTACTGCCAGTGCCGCCAGTACCACGATCAATTTTTTTACTGTCTTTGTTTTTGTTTCTTTTTTCCACATGCGTTCAGTATATCACGATTCCCAGTGATTTCAAATCCCCTTTTATATCTTCATAGCCCCGGCGCACATATTCCATGCCTTCCATAACAGTCTCCCCTTCTGCTGCCAGTGCCGCCATAATAAGACCCGCGCCTCCCCGCAGTTCTCTTGCCTGCACCTTCGCTCCTGAAAGTCTCCGGACTCCCTCGATCAGCGCAAAACTGTCCTGATTTACAATGGATGCCCCCATCTTCATAAGCTCCGGCACGATCTGAAACCGGGCTTCAAATATTTTTTCTTCTACAAAACTGATACCATCCGCCGTGGACAACACTGCCATCAATGCCGACTGAAGATCGGTGGAAAATCCCGGAAACGGAGCTGTCACAATATTCGGGATCGGGCGGCAGCGTTTCTCCATCTGCACATGGATCCAGTCCTTCCCGCTCTCTACGACTGCTCCCATCTGTTCCAGCAGATGGGGCAGTGTCCCCAGATGCTGCACTGGCAGATGAAGAAGCTTTACGTCTCCTCTGGTGATCAGCGCACCAAGCAGATAAGTTCCTGCCACGATTCGGTCAGACGGAATGATATATTCCACTGCATCCAGCTTTTTCACTCCTTCAATGGTCACACAAGGTGTTCCATCTCCCCTCACTTTTGCTCCCATTTTCCGTAAGAATTCTGCCAGCACACAGATCTCCGGTTCCATGGCCGCCCCATGAATCACTGTCACCCCCTCTGAGAGTACCGCCGCCAGCATCAGGTTCTCCGTAGCTCCCACACTTGGAAAATGAAGACAGATCTGCGCTCCGTGAAGCCGGTCCGCTGATCCGCACAGGGTATGTTCCTCCTGGCGAAAATCCGCGCCCAGCAGTCTAAGGCCGCTTAGATGAAGATCAATGGGCCGCTTTCCAATGGTACAACCACCTGGATAAGGGATTTCTACCTGATGAAGCCTTCCCAGCATACTTCCAAGCAAGGTGATGGTGGAACGCATCTTTCCCGCTCCTGATCCTGTGATTCTGTGATTATCAAGACTTCTGGTGTCCAGAATCACCATATGACCTTCCCGTCTGACCCGGCAGCCCGCTGTCTGCAGCAGTTCCAGCATATGATCCACATCGGAGATTTCCGGGCAGTGATGCAGAACAAAGATTCCGTCAGCCAACACTGCTGCCGCCAGGATCGGAAGCGCCGCATTTTTGGAACCCTGTACCAGTAATTCTCCCTGCATTCTCTGTGGTCCGCTGATCACAATTCTGTTTTCGTCCACATCCCTCTCCTTTGGACCCGCCTTCAGGTCATCCGTTATATACCAGTATATGCAAAAAATGCCTGTCAGTGTTCCTGCTCTGTAATGCTGCCACTATCAGTGTTCCTTCCGCACACCCCTGGACACGCTTAAAGCAATCCCCATCTCCAGCAGCAAAAAAACGACAGATGTGCCACCATAGCTGACAAACGGAAGAGTGATTCCCGTATTCGGGATCGTATTGGTCACCACTGCTACATTCAGAATCACCTGGATCATAATATGTCCCATAACTCCTGCCGCCAGGAGAGCTCCAAACAGATCCTTCGTCCAAGTGGCGATCACCATGAGCCGCCAGATCAGAAGCCCGAAGATCACCAGCACTGCTACTGCACCTGTAAGCCCCAGTTCCTCACAGATGATTGAAAAGATCATATCGTTCTGTGCCTCTGGCACAAAGCCCAGCTTCTGCATGCTTTCTCCCAATCCCACACCGAAGAGTCCACCAGAACCGATAGCATAGAGTCCCTGCATGGTCTGATATCCTTTTTCGTATAATTCCGGATTCCGCCAGATGGCCAGCCGTTCCAGCCGGTAGGATTCCAGACTCAGGAAAATACCGATGAATCCCACTCCTGTGCCGCCGATCCATAGAAAAGGTAAAAACTGTGGATTTGCAACAAAGATCAGGATTACTGCGATTCCAAGAATAATAATTGCCGTACTCAAGTTGTTGGATCCTACCAGCCCCACAACCGGAAGGATCAGAAGGATCACAAGAAACATATATTTCCATGATTTCATATGAGATGCATTACGGCTTACAATAGCAGCCAGCAGAACGACCACCGCCAGTTTTGCGTACTCAGAAGGCTGGAAGGACAGAGGGCCCAGTGCCAGCCACCGTTTGGATCCATTATATTCCCGTCCGACAAACAACACGGCTGTGGACAGCATCAGCGCAATTCCATATCCGATCCAGGCATAATTCTGAAGCCTCCGATAATCCATACAGGACACCAGATACATGGAAAAGAGTCCGATACTGGTCGCAAAAAACTGTTTACGTAAATAATAGGCAGGGTCAGCAAATTTGACCCTGCCATTGTAAGCACTGGTACTGTACAGCACCACAAGCCCGAACACCACAAGAAGCAATACCAGAATCAGAAGTACATAATCAATGGATTCTTTTGTATCACCATTTCTTTGATGCAGGTCTGTCATGCCATCAGATCCCTCACATATTTTTTAAATAATTCTCCGCGCTGCTCAAAGCTTTTGAACATATCCCAGCTTGCACAGGCCGGAGACAGAAGCACAGCGTCACCGGATCCGGCTCTTGCCGCACACTCTTTCACCGCATCTTCCAGAGAATCTGCAAACACAATATGCTCAAATCCGTGCTTTCTTGCACAGTCAGCAATCTTCTGCGCTGTCACACCGATCAGCACCAGTTCTTTCACTTTTCCATCAAATGCCTCGATCCACTCATCATACTCCGAACCCTTATCGTAACCTCCGCCGATCAGATAGGTAGGACGGTTCATGGCCTGAATCCCTTTGATCGCCGCATCCGGGTTGGTTCCCTTGGAATCATTATAATATGCCACACCATCAATTTCTTCCACGAATTCGATCCGGTGTTCCACCGCACGGAACTCCAGCAGCGTCTTACGGATCACATCCACAGGCACGCCCATTCGATGGGTAATGGCGATGGCTGCCATGGCATTTTCATGATTGTGTCCACCGAGAATATGAAGCTCATCCACATGGCAGATTTGTTCTTTTCTTCCATCATCTTTCAGCACAAGATAACCATCTTCCAGGTCTACGCCCTGTTCCAGTTTATGCAGTCGGCTGAAAAACAGAACATCTGCCGGACAGTTTTCCCCATATGCCCGCAACAATTCATCGTCATAGTTCAGCACGCAGGTATCTGCCTTCGTCTGATTCTCTGCGATCCGTTCCTTGGCCGCAATATAATTATCCATAGTATGATGACGGTTCAGATGATCCGGCGTAATATTAAGGATCGCACTGACTTTCGGATGAAACTCTACAATACTCTCCAGCATAAAGCTGCTGATCTCTGCTGCCGTCATAGCATCCGGCTCCATACCGTCCGCCACATCTGCATATGGCATGCCGATATTTCCCACCACATAGGTATGTGGATTATAATTTTTCAGGATCTGCCCCACAAGGGTTGTCGTCGTGGTCTTTCCATTCGTTCCGGTGATCGCTGCAATACTCCCCTGTCCGCAGCGATATCCAAGTTCGATCTCACCCCAGACTGGAATCTCACGCCTTCTGATCTCCAGCATCATTGGAATATCCATCGGGACTCCAGGACTTGGGATCACCAGATCCACCGTGTCCAGCAAGCCTTCCGGCAGAGTTCCGATCACGATCTGCGCCTGACTGTCTGCTTTTAATTTTGCTTTTACATCTGCACATTTCAGTTTTTCATTGGCATCAAACAGGATCACCTGCGCACCTTTTCGTTCCAGCAGAGATACCGCTGACAATCCACTGATCCCGGTTCCAATGACCAGCGCCTTTGTGTCTGCAAATTCCATAGTGCCTCCTTACATTGCTGCCAGTGCGATCAGACAGCAAAATGCTTCTATAATAGAAAATACTGTTACCACACGAGTCTCAGACCATCCGCATTTTTCAAAATGATGATGGATCGGAGCCATCTTGAAAAACCGCTTACCATGAGTCGCTTTGAAATAAGTGACCTGAATGATCACAGATAGCACCTCAACCATATAGATCAATCCAACCAGCAGAAGGAACAGTGGCATATTCAGCATATATGCCACCGATGCCACGAATCCGCCCAGTGCCAATGAACCGGTGTCTCCCATGAATACACTTGCCGGATATACATTAAACAGAAGGAATCCAAGAAGTCCACCTGCAACTGCCAGTGTCACCGGTGCAATGCCTATTCCCGTTCCCAGTGCGACTACAGAGAAAAATACAGCAACGATCACCGTAACACTGGAAGCCAGGCCATCAAGTCCATCCGTAAAGTTGGTTCCATTGACTGTTCCGATCACGACAAAGAACAGAAGTGGAATGGAAAGCCAGCCAAGATCAATGGTCAGTCCCGGGCAGAACGGTACCAGCATCGTCAGCCCTGCTTCCGAATATTTCACCATATAATATGCAAATACAGCCGTCACCACCAGCTGTCCTGCCATCTTCTGTCCTGGTGTCAGCCCTTCGGAACGCTTCAGGACCACTTTAATATAGTCATCCAAAAATCCTACAATACCAAATCCTACAGTCATAAATAATACCGGAATGATCTTTGGATAATCTTTTACATAAAACAGGCAGGTCACCACCACACCCAGCAGGAAAATAATACCTCCCATGGTAGGAGTTCCATTTTTCTTCAGATGAGTCTGCGGACCATCGTCCCTCACCGTCTGTCCTGCTTTCAGCCTCCTAAGGATTCCGATGATCTTCGGACCTGCAGCCGCACTGATCACAAAAGAGATCAGCAATGGGGCAATCACACCAAAATTCAACATAATCAACACCTCATATTCATTTGTTTTCTTTTTTTCATTTTGAAAATATATATTACTGTTCAGAGCCCCATTCCCACGACTCTGAACAGTAATCAGTATACGTCTTTCAGGCGAATTTATCAACCATCGGTCTTGCATTTTTATCAGTACAGGTGTAAGATAATCTTATATGCGGATATAGTTCATCGGTAGAATGTCAGCTTCCCAAGCTGAACAGGCGGGTTCGACTCCCGTTATCCGCTTTCAAAAAGTCTTCTCAATCCCCAGATAAGGTAAAATATTTTCAAATATTGTCCGCACCACAGGTGCACAGACCGTTCCACCGTAGTAGATGCCCTGAGGATCATGGACAATGCACACGGCCAGCACCTGTGGATCATTGGCTGGTGCAAATCCAAGAAATGAAGAAATATATTTATGGGCACTTCTAGGCAAGGTCTGAGAAGTTGCTGTCTTTCCACCGATCCGGTAGCCTTCCAGATAGGCTTTCTTTCCTGATCCTTCTGCTACTACTTTTTCCAATATTTCCCGCATCTGCTCAGACACCTTTTCTGTAACGATTCCTTTCTTCACAGGATAAGAAAATTCCTTCAAGGTCTTTCCTTCCTGATCCTGTACTGCTACTCCAAAATGCGGTGTGATCCGACGTCCTCCATTGACCACCGAGCTTGCCATCACCGCCAGTTGTACCGGTGTGATCTGAAACGACTGTCCAAAGGTCATGGTCGCCAGTTCCACTTCGCCGATGTTATCAAGCTTATGCATAATGGTGCCTGCCTCGCCCGGAATATCAATGCCGGTCAATGACAGAAGTCCATAATCTGAAAAGCACTGATAAAACCTGTCAACGCCCATGCGAAGCCCCATTTCCATCAAAGCCGGATTACAGCTGTTCTCCAAAGCTTTGGTAAAGTCCTCACTCCCATGTCCACCTGCTTTATGACAGCGGATCCGCCGGTCTTCCACGATCTTATAACCTGGACAGTAATACTGGTCTGTCAGCTTGGATGTACCCGTCAGCAAGGCCGCCGAAGAAGTAAATATTTTGAAAGTGGATCCCGGCTCATAGGTATCATTGACGCACTGATTTCTCCACATCTGGTTCAAGGCATCCTGCTTTTGCTGATCTGTCATGACTGAAGTATCCACTCCCGTATTCAATGTAAAAGGATCATTCAGATCAAATTCCGGCACATTGGCACAGGCATAGATTTCCCCATTCTGGGGGTTCAGTATCAGAATCGACACATAGTCTGCCCCTTTGGCTTCCATGACCTTCTCCGCCTCCTGCTGGGCATACATCTGAATATTATAATCCAGACTGATCACCAGATCGTTACCCGGCACCGGTTCTACCCGGTCTTCCTTTGTATTTTCAAGTTCAATCCCTCTTGCATCAGTCAGCGTAAGAATGGTGCCCGGGATTCCTTCCATATATTCGTCATACTTTACTTCCAGTCCGATGATTCCCTGATTATCGCTTCCCGTAAATCCAAGTACTTTGGACGCCAGTTCTCCGTAAGGATAATATCGTTTGAAATCTTCATCTACTTTTACACCGTCATATCCACAGGCGCGAATAGCATCCCCTGTTTCCTTCTTCACATTGGATTTGATTCGTTCAATAGAACTGATCTTTTCCACCCGTTTGCGTACAGTCTCTTCCGGAAGCTTTAGTTCCTCACAGAGCATATCGATCACACCTTCCGGGTCTTTGATCTGACTGTGGATCACGGAAATGGTGCAGACTGTCTGGTTATCTGCAAGAACTGTCCCGTTCCGATCCAGGATCCGTCCTCTGGCCGCCTTAATACTTCGTTCTCTTTCGTGAAGATCCTTCGCCAGATTCTGATAATACTCTGCCTCAAAGATCATCAGATACACCAGTCTTCCTGCCAGGATCGACAACAGAAGCAGGCAGATGCCAAATACGATCACGATCTTTTTTCTATGAAAAGTCCTGCAATGCAAAAAAACACCCCATCATATGGTTTTCTCCATTTTATGAGGTGTTTTGCATTCTTATTCAGTAGGATTGGCGTCTGCCGTATCTTCCGTAGCATCTGCCGGTTCCACATTTTCCAGATTTTCATTAACCGGTGCGTCTCCCAGCACAGAGTCATCACTCTGATCCACACTGTCCGGGTCAGGCATCTGCACGGTCTCCCCTGTCTGCGGATCCACTACCGTTCCTTCCGGAAGGGCACTTTCCTCTTCCGAAGATTCCTCCTCAGAAGCTGCCGCCTCTGCAGCTGCTGCCTGTTCTGCCTCCACTTCAGCCTTCATATCCTCCGGAATCTCCTCTGTTGGATAGATATTCAGGTATGGAAGTGCCTGTTTCATAATATTTTTCCAGATCTCCTGTGCAAAGGAGCTGGTAGACTGCTTCGGTGCATTCGGTTCATCTACAACCACATAAAGCACCACCTGCGGGCTGTCCGCCGGTGCAAATCCAATAAAGGAAACCAGGTAGTTGGTCTTATCCCTCGGGATCTTCTCTGCGGTACCTGTCTTACCACCCATGGCATATCCTGCGATCCGGGCAGCACGACCAGTTGCATTATTTCCATTGGCATCCTGCGCACCATACATGGTTGCATACAGATACTGACGGATCAATGCAGAAGTCTTGGAAGAAATAGGACGTCTTAAAAGAATCGGCTCTACGTTTTTCACCGTGCCTCCATTACTGTCCATAATTTTCTTCACTACATGGGGCTGATAATAATAACCACCGTTGATGGTCGCAGAAAATGCTGAGATCAACTGTACCATAGTCACATTAAAGTTCTGACCAAAGGAATTGGTTGCCAGGTCTGTGGCTCCCATGACCAGATTATCACTGGGTGCCAGATCCTTGGCATAGTAGATCAGACTGTCTGTACGTGCTTCACCTGGCAGGTCAATACCAGTACGAAGTCCCAGGTTGAACAGATTCTGATATTTAGAATACTCCTCTTCTCCAAGCTTTGCGGCAATCTGCATCAGGGCATCATTGCAGGAAAACTTCAAAGAACCTTCCAGGTCTATCACACCATGACCGATCTTCTTTGCACACCAGATCTCATGACCGCCCACATTCTGACGTCCATCACACAGAAATGTATCGCCGTCATGAACCACACCGCTTTCCAGTGCCGCTGCCACTGTGATCGGCTTTGCGGTGGAACCTGGCTCATAAGTATCACTGACACAGAAGTTACGCCACAGCTCATTGAGCTTATCCAGCCGTTCTTCCTCTGTCATGGCATCTGATTCTTCCTGTGTGGCGATTCCATTTGCCACCAGGTCATAAGGCTGGTTCAGATCATATTTCCGGTTGCTTGCCATGGCAAGAATCTCTCCCGTATTGGGATCCATCATAATGGCTGCTGCCGTCTTACTTCCAGCTTCTCCCTCACGAAAATTATTCGTATATTTTTCCTGGAAATCATCGATTGCTTTTTCCACGATCTCCTGCAGGGTCACATCAATCGTGGACATGACAGAATCTCCATCCACGGCTGCACGGACATTTTTCTCCTGCTCCAGGTCTTCATTCAGATAATTGTAGGTACGCCCATCCTCACCGTTCAGTGTATCAGAATACTGCTGCTCGATTCCGTACTGTCCCACATTTCCGGATACCGTGTATCCGATCACGTTACATGCCAGAGAATCATAAGGATACCTTCTGATGTAAGTATCTTCCAGCCACACACCTTCGATCCTGCTGTCCTTATCATCCATTGCTTCTTCAAAATCCTGCACTTCCGATTTGGTCAGCTGCTTTTTCAGCATGACATAATGACTGTCCTTTTTCTCCTGCATGATCGTATTCAATTCGCTCCGATCCAGATCGAAGTACTCCACCAACGCACTTAAGGTTGGCTCCACACAGTCCTTCTTGGCATCCTCGTCATAGTTTTTCCACAGGACACCCGGATCCAGGATCAGATTATATACTTTTTCACTGGTTGCCAGAACAGTTCCGTTCCGGTCATAAATATCTCCTCTTTTATAAGGAAGTGTCTGACTTTTGGTATCCTGCTGTGCAAGAACTCTCTTCTTATACTGCTCGCCGCTGACTCTGTTGATATAGACCAGTCGTACAATGATTCCCATAAGAAGCAGTACGATCACAACAAACAAAAGTGCCAGTTTTCGTTTCATCTTCAGAATGCCACGCTGTCTCCTGGACAGCCGTCTGCGATGTCTTGACATAGATTACTCCTACTTTCCATTTTTGCCAAGAAGCTGATCCATCAATGAAGTTTTACTGTCTTTCGGAACATCCTGACTCTGTCGTACATAGTCTTTGGTCCCTCCATCGTATAAGATCACCTGATCTTCATTTGCATAGACCATTCCCAGCTCATTGATTGCCACATCGCGGATATAATCAAGATCTACCGAAGTCATGATTCTCGTATAGTTATCATCGTTTTCTTTTTTCAGATCTTCCAGCTCCGTCTCCAGCGCAGCAATATTCTTCACTCTGCTGGTGGTCTCTGCCTGAAGCTGAAGGTAAGTTACACATGACCACAGAACCATAGCAGCCGCAATGGTCAGAAACAGCATATAGATCACAGTCGTATACTGTATTTTCTGATCACGTTCTACCCTGTATGCATGAGATTCTTCCTGTCTCCGGTAATATCTTTCCTCCCTTACCTGGAGTTTCCGCACTGTATTTCCTTCAATCACTCGACGTTTTCTCCCTGTCGACATATGCGGTCTTCCTTTCTGCCATTTTATCGTCTCAAGCCGCTTCCCTTAGCTTCGTTCAAACACTCTGAGCTTCGCACTCTTGGAACGGCTGTTCTCTTCCAGTTCTCCCTCTCCCGGAAGGATGGGTTTTCTTGTCACCACTTTTCCTTTCGGTGTTTTTCCGCATACACAGACCGGAAAGTCCGGTGGACAAGTACACGGATGTTCATTTTTGCGAAATGCATTCTTTACGATCCGGTCTTCCAGTGAATGGAAGGTGATGATACAGAGTCTTCCGCCCGGATTCAGAAAATCGATCATATCGTCCAGGGAATCCCGAAGCACTTCCAGCTCCCGGTTCAGTTCGATCCGGATAGCCTGAAAGGTCTGCTTTGCCGGATGTCCTTTCTGCATGCGGATCTTTGCCGGGATCGCCGCCTTGATAATCTCCACCAGTTCACCGGTGGTTTCGATTGGCTGTCTCTCGCGGGCCTGTACAATATGTTTCGCGATATTTTTTGCAAATTTATCTTCTCCGTAATCACGTATGATCCGGTATAAGTCCATCTCACTGTAGCCATTGACAATATCTCTGGCTGTTTTCTCCTGGCGCTGATCCATCCGCATATCAAGAGCTGCATCTTCCCTGTAAGTGAAACCTCTGTCTGCTTCATCAAGCTGATAAGAGGATACTCCCAGATCCAGAACGATACCGTCCACGCCGGTCACCCCTCGGTCCCGTAGCTCTTTACACATTTCGCAGTAATTGCTGCGGATAATCGTCACACGATTTCCAAATTCTGAGAGTCTCTGTGACGCTGCCGCAATGGCTGCCGCATCCTGATCGATCCCATAAAAATGTCCCGCATCCGACAGTCTCTTACATACCTCATAAGCATGTCCGCCGCCACCCAGCGTTCCATCCACATAGATTCCGTCCGACTTCACCTTAAGTTCTTCAATTGTCTCTTTCAGCATAACGGAATAATGGCTGAATTCCATGGGTTCTCTCCTCACTCTCTTCCGCTTACCTCATTCAGATGACTGGCTATGGTATCCATGTCCCCAAAATCAGCATTTTCTTTCCAGCGTTCTTCATTCCAGATCTCGATATGATCCAGCATACCTGCCAGCAGCACATCCTTTTCCAATCCTGCAAATTCCCGAAGTGTTGCCGGAAGAAGAATTCGTCCCTGCTTGTCCAGTTCACAGGTGTTCGCTCCTGCGATCAGAAAACGCATGAAAAGACGGGCATTTTTATCTGTAAGCGGTAACTTCTTCAATTTGTCTACATAGGCCGTCCAGCTGTCCATAGGATACACGAAAAGGCAACCATCCAGTCCTCTTGTCACAACGAACTCTGTTCCCAGAAGCTCGCGGAATTTTGAGGGTACGATCAGCCTGCCTTTGGGGTCTACCGTATGTCTGTATTCACCCATGAACATGCGTCTTCACCCTCTTTCGTTCTGTCAGTTCCTCCACTTTCTACCATTTCAGAACCACAATACGCCACTTTTTACCACTTATGCACTTATAATACCCCGAATAAGTAAAAAAAGCAATATCTGTCTTAAGAAATTCTTCAGATTTACACACAAAAAAACAGCCCACATCATCTCTGATGCAGGCTGTCGCTTTACAGTGACTGTTCCTCTTCCCAGACCTCAATAAGTCTGTCCATTTTCTGTGCTTCCGTGACCAGTGAAGTAAGATCACAAGTCTCTTCCGACATACGATCCAGCTCTTTGCGCTGTTTCTCGATCAATTCCTTATTCATTTGTCTTCGCCTGTTCTTTCCTCTTTGCGTTACTTCTTCCCCATAGAATTGTTACTGCGGAAAAAATCACAAGTATACATGCCAGCATTTGGGATACCGGTATTCCGGTCATGCCAATCTGAAGCTGATCTGTACGGAGTCCTTCGATCCATGCTCTTCCAAGTCCATATCCAAGCAGATAAGTCAGAAAAAGTTCTCCCTGGAACTTTTTCCGTTTCCGATACCAGTACAGGAAACAGATCACACCCACATTCCACAAAGATTCGTACAGAAAAGTGGGATGTACCTGTATAAACTGTTCGCCGCCTATGATCTGTACATGTGCCCACATCTCATCTGTAATCTCATGGACACGCACTGCACTGACCGGAAGCTGCATAGCAAACAGATTGTCTGTATAACCGCCAAAGGCTTCTCTGTTGAAGAAATTACCCCACCGTCCCAGGATCTGACCTGCTACCAGTCCGATACAGGCCGTATCCAGCATAACCGGAAATGACAGCTTCTTCACCCTGCTATATACATAGACCGTAGCAACTGCCCCGATCACTGCTCCATAGATGGCAATTCCTCCCTGTCTCAGATTAAAAATGCTCAGAAGATCATTTTTATAACTGTCCCACGAGAAGATCACATAGTATGTCCTGGCACAGATGATCGATACGACGATGGCATAAATAACCAGATCTGTATAAGTGTCCGGATTCTGTCCAGTTCGTTTTGCCTCGCGCTCTGCCAGGTATAAGCCCAGCAGGATCGAGCATCCCATGATAATTCCATAATAGGCAATACTAAAGCCATGGATGGAAATGGATTTTCCCACATGTTCCAGATAAATTCCCAGATGTGGAAAGTTGATTGACATGTTCATCGATGAATATTTCCTTTCCGTCTCACAATCTCATTTTATGGTAGTTTCTGTCTTTTCGCAACTTGATTTCATCGACAGATTTCGACAAGCTCCAAGTCCTTCTTTATACATTAAAACGGAACAGGATCACATCGCCGTCTTTCACCACGTAATCTTTTCCTTCCATGCCGACGATTCCTTTTTCTTTTGCTGCGGAAAGGCTTCCATTGTCAAGCAGATCCTGATAATTAACTACCTCTGCTTTGATAAATCCACGTTCAAAATCCGTATGGATCTTACCTGCTGCCTGCGGAGCTTTCGTACCTTTCTTGACAGTCCATGCACGGCACTCATCCTCACCTGCAGTCAGGAAGCTGATCAGTCCTAACAGGCTGTAGCTTGCAGCCACCAGTTTGTCAAGTCCGCTGGATTCTACTCCCAGATCCTCCAGATATTCTTTCTTCTCATCCTCATCCAGTTCAGAGAGTTCCTGCTCGATCTGTGCACAGATTACAAATACCTCTGCACCTTCTTCTTTTGCCATCTCTCTGACTTTAGCCACATGCGGGTTGGATGCACCGTCATCTGCCAGATCGTCTTCCGCTACATTTGCAGCGTAGATGGTCGGTTTTGCGGTCAGAAGATTGTAATTCTTAAACCACGCTTCATCATCTTCATCATCCGGGACTTCAAAGGTTCTGGCCATCTTTCCCTCTTCCAGATGTGCTTTGACAGCTTCAAGAAGCTCCAGCTCTTTGGCATAAGTCTTGTCCATCTTTGCCTGTTTTGCAATCTTAGAGATTCTTCTGTCCAGGATCTCAATATCAGAGAAGATCAGCTCCAGATTGATGGTCTCAATATCTCTTGCCGGATCAATGGAACCATCCACATGGATGATGTTCGGATCCTCAAAACAACGCACTACATGAACAATGGCATCTACTTCACGGATATTTGCAAGGAACTGGTTACCAAGTCCTTCTCCTTTGCTGGCTCCTTTTACAAGGCCTGCAATGTCCACGAATTCAATAGTTGCCGGTGTCACTTTCTTTGTATGATACAGTTCTCCCAGCTTCACGATCCGCTCATCCGGTACGGATACAATTCCTACGTTCGGATCAATGGTTGCAAACGGATAGTTTGCAGACAATGCTCCTGCCTTGGTCAGGGAGTTAAATAATGTACTTTTTCCAACATTTGGAAGTCCGACGATGCCTAATTTCATTTTCTCTATTTCCTCCTAAAATACCTTTGATTTCAAGGGATTTCAGCATACTTATTTTTGCAAGCGGACCATTTAATGGGCCATTACATTGCCATAAATGCTTCTGCTACCAAGTCCATTTTTTTCTTTTCTTCCTCGGTAGTATGAATATATAAGTTCATTGTGATTCCAATCTTCGAATGGCCCAGTAACATCTGAAGTGTTTTCGGTTTCATTCCTGCTTCAATACATCTGGTAGCAAAAGTATGTCTCAAGATATGCATCGAAAATCTTGGAATATTTCTGAAATCCTCTTATTCTTTTTTTGTTTTTTTAGTATAGCAACCGCTTCTTTTGTTAAGAGTATCGTACGGTAACCTGATTTACTCTTTGGTTCTCCAATACGCCACTCCTTTGCACTGTAACGATATTCCATACTTCTGCAAATCTGAATTGTTTTGGATTTAAAATCGGCATCTTCCCATTTCAATCCTATCAATTCGCCTGGCTGAGTATAATCCCATACTTTCTTGGAATATTCCCCTGCCAAGTTCTTTGCCTTTTAACTCTTTTTTCATATTTCAGCTTCTCTCATAAGAAGCCCCAATACAGTATCTTGTATTATACCATAGCATCTTATTTTTGTGAATATTCATTTTCATCTCCTGTC